>Ga0116158_10000316_pt1 | contig 50003 bp, 40 predicted proteins | sample AD_UKC052_MetaG_FD_89883 | JGI IMG/M metagenome (GOLD analysis project Ga0116158, IMG submission 89883) | Active sludge microbial communities of municipal wastewater-treating anaerobic digesters from USA - AD_UKC052_MetaG | ecosystem: Engineered > Bioreactor > Anaerobic > Digestate | place: USA... | reverse complement strand
GGCCCCGATGTGGCGTGGAAGAACACGGGGGTAGTAATCACGAATGTCCCTATTGGCTCCTACACGTGCAGTTTCTATGGCGTCAGCGGATGGGATGTGCCTTCGGATATTCCAATAAGCGTCTACTCCAACCAGACCACAACAACGACAGGGCTCTATGTCCGCCAGTTTGCATCAGTCCATTGCGTCCTGTATCCGCCCGAGGTCATCGGTGCTGGTGCCCTGTGGAGACTGACTTCTGGCTCTGAAACCAACTGGCAGTCCAGCGGAGCGATAATCACCAATGTCCTCGTGGACAGTTATACCCTGACTTTCTCCAGCATCGGTGGATGGGTGCCACCTGACAACCAGCTTGTAACACCGCTCAATGGTCAAACATTAAGTACAACAGGTGTCTATGTATTCCTGACCAGCGGCTCAATAGGCGGAAGCATAATCTACGGAGGGTCTCAAACGGGAATGATACATGTGGTTGCGACATCCTCAAATTGGCAGAATCGGGCGCTGTCTCTTGATGGTTATAGGGACGGCGTGAGCGTGACGAATCCTACTACGGCCCTGAGTTTGTCTGGCAGGCATTCCATGTGTTGCTGGTTTATGTTCACCAACACTCCAAGCGGTGCGGTGAGACTTCTTATCGACAAGTACAACACGACAAATCAAATTTCATACATCTATCAGTACCTTCCCGGCAGCAAACAGTTCCAAGCCGAATACGGGGATGGTATTCGTCACTATTCGGCTTCAGCGACGTTCACTAACAACACATGGTACCATTTGGCGTTTACGTGCGATGGAACGAATGGCGTGTGGTATGTCAACGGCCAGTTGAATGCAGTCACTACCAATGAGGGAATATCTCGCTTCGGGGTTGGGCCGTTCCATATCGGACGGTCACACGAAACGAATAACGATGCGGCGGCGTGGTCGGGCCTAATTGATGACGTGAGTCTGTGGACGAACAGGTTGTCCAGCAGCGACATTGCCGCGTACATGAGGGCTCCATTGTCCGGTAATGAAGCCGGACTCGTGGGATACTGGAAATTCGATGGTGCAACTGCCAAGGATGAAACGACCAACCACAACGACGGCGTTCTCGTGGACGATGCTCATATCGTCTCGGCGGTAAGGGCTCACACATTCACAAACGTTCTGTCGTTTAGCTTGATGGGTCCCTATTGCCTAACAAATCTGCCCTCCGCACAGAGCTACTGGGTTTCGGCTTTCCGCGATGCTGACGGTAACGGGTTGAGAGATTCATGGGAGCCGTTCGGAGCTTGGTTGAGCAACCCTCTGCTTCTGGCAGGCAACACCTTGGATGTTGACATCCAACTCACCGACCCTGACAGCGACAGCGATGGGCTCCCTGACTATCGGGAGATTCAGGAGGGCACGAATCCCAACAAGCCTGATACGGACGACGATGGGTTCACAGACCTAGAGGAATCCATCGCTGGAACGAACCCGACAAACCAGACTGACTACTTCAAGTTGCAGGATATGACAGGGAACGGAGAGTTGCTTAGCGGACAACAGATTTGGTGGAACAGCAAGACCGGGCGGCTCTACAGACTGAATGCATCGGAGAATCTCCAGTCATGGAGCAATATATATCAAGTGCCGGGCAGCGGAGTGATGCAGTGCTATACAAACGATTCTGAAGAAACTCAGTTCAGGGGATTCCAACTTCGAGTTGAACCTCAGTAGTCAACACAGTCTTGCCCTTGTTTCTGGCGGACAAATAGTTGCAAGCACGCCTTCTTCGCTTCGCACAAACGGTGCCCAGTAGGTGTGTAGATTTATCTTTTCTTGTCCCCGCCGAATGAGGTAGTAAGAGTGTCGTCAGGCACAAGGATGGTATTCGGCGGGGTGTTCCAAGCACACACAGCTACTTGGAAGGGGGCCTCTTGAGCGGGAAAACAGAGCTTCGCGCCATTCACCTGCTTCTACTCCTCCTAGCACTTGGCGTCGGGGTTCTTTGGTATTTTGGGAGAGCCCGTCCCATCGAAATCAGAACACAGACCCCAAGTCAGCAGCAGTCTGTCGTATGTGAGTGCTGTTGTGGGTTGCGTCATGTCACCTGTTCAGAATGCGCAGGCTTCGGCTCTGTTGACGCAAGAGATGCATGCCCGCTGTGCAAGGGTACTGGCAAGCATAAATGGCGCTTTGGAGACAAACCAGATGCGCCATGCCAACGGTGTCGAGGCACGGGGGTTATCGGAGTGCGGGCTAAATGCACGCATTGCCGAGGAATCGGACATGTTCTGTGCAAGAATTGTAATGGGTCTGGGAGAACAACGACCAAAACAACGACATCCTCTCAAACGGTATCTATCGGATACTCTCTGTGGGAGCGATGCTTGATGTTCTGTCGGCTGCCAGTTGACCCTAATCCCTGCCCTCAGAAGGATTCCCGTGGTGCTTATCCGATAGTAGACAAATACGTTGCCATTTGTTCCGTTAAACGACCCGTGCGCATCACGCGGTGGGGCGAGTTCATGCGGGCCGGGTCCGTATGGGTTATGAGCGCGGAAATGGAGGCCCTTAATTCGCCTGTCATCCCCACGTCCAGAACCATTGAGTTCACCGTAGAAAATCGGGTGATGCAGAAGTGTAAAGTAATTCAATGAATTCCCGACCTGACATGGCATCGAGGGGATTGGATACCTTGCATTCTCCTCTGCTCGCCTTAGGTTCTGTGTATGTGCGGGCGATATACCATCACAACAAAGTACGCCGAGCTCATCCAGCGTTGGTCGTTTCCCTCTGACCGTCCAGACCTTCAGAAACTCATCCCCTCCTACAACATCGCGCCGAGCCAGAGAGTCATTGCCGCATGGTCGGGGACTGAGAGCAAGGCTCTGACCGGGATGCGGTGGGGATTCCTTCCTCCGTGGGCAAAGGATGCCTCAGTTGGCTATAAGATGATTAACGCGAGGGCAGAAACCATTGCCGAGAAGCCGACATTCAGGAATGCATTCAAAGAGCATCGATGCCTTATTATTGCGGACGGGTTTTACGAATGGCGGAGAGCGGGAAAAGAGAAGCAGCCAGTCCGCATCGTTCTAAAATCAAGGGAACTATTCGCCTTTGCCGGGCTCTGGTCTGCATGGACAGAACCCGAATCGGAAAAGGAAATCGTGACTTGTGCCATCGTAACGTGCGCGGCGAACTCCCTGCTGAAACAGGTTCATGACCGGATGCCCGTCATCCTCAGCAGGGACGAGGAAGACGCATGGCTCGACAAGACGCTCAAAGAACCATCTGAGTTGCTCTCCATGCTGCGCTCATACCCCGATGACGAAATGGATTTCTACGCCGTCAGCAATCGGGTGAATACGGCCACGGTAAATGAGCTATCTCTCGTGGACCCGGTCTAGTCATCCATTCGTCATCAGGATAGCGACACGATGAGATGAACAAGCGTACTGGAGAACAGCTGCCCGCCCCCAGTAGCGGACACAGGATGTTTCTGCTAACATTTGGGGTCAGTGAATCCGATTCTCCAATTCGTGCTTCTGGCGCTTGGCAATCTCCTTGTGAAGGAGACTGCAAAGGCATCACTCAAGATTGCGTGGGACAAGCTTCCGGCCAGCGACCCCTTTGTGGTTGCAGCACGGAAGACCGCCGAGAAACTTGAGAAGCCGCACCTTGAAAAGGACTTCCTGCGATGGTTTCATAATCAGTATGCATCGGGGGAGCTCCAGAAGCTCATCAAGGGCGAGCCGTACGACCCGAATCGACTTCTGGAATCCCTCGCATCGGCTCTGCTTCTGCGTGAGTTCAGTACTGAGCAACTCACTAGTATCCTTGCTGACTTCACGGCTGTGCTTGATGAGGTCGTTCTGTCTGGCAAAGAGGGAGAGTTGGCCCATCGGGTAGCATCGGCGGGCGAGCATCGCCAGATGCTGTCGTCTGTCAGTTCAATTGAGATGAAAGTCGATAGCCTAAGCACACAGTTCCAGAACGCCATAGCCCCGGGTGGGAAGGACAAGAAGTCCGAATGGACCGCCAAGGTTAACCTTGGACGAGAGCTGCTTCAGAAGGACCGCATTGCATCCGCGTGGTCGGTATTCACGGAACTTGACCGGGAGGCTCAAGAGAAGGACGCCCCAGCATCCATCAGGGCGAGGATAAAGAACAACCTCGGCGCTTGCTTGTTACAGCGCCGCGACCCTTCGACGGCAATCGGGTACTTCAAGCAGGCGGTTGTGTTCGATGAGAAGGATAGGAAGTACAGGGCCAACGTGGTGTTGGCGGAGACACTTGCCAGCGGAGGCACACAAGAACACCTCGCAGAGATTAACGACCTCCTAGCTAGCCACCCGAAGGATGTTCATCTGATTCACGTCAAGCACCAGCTACTCTCGAGCCTTCAGGGGCCGAAAGCAGCATTCAACTGGATTGAAGCAGAGCAAAAGGTGCTTGAGCCCTCTGACGAATTACCGCGTATCCTTGCGGAATCTGCTCTAAGGGCGGGTGTACTTGACGTTGCAAGGAACTGCGCGCAGAAGGTCGTAAATTCAGTTCCGAACGACCCCTATGGCCAGTTTCTTCTGGCTGAAGCCATTTTCCTCCGGGCTGTGGGAGACAAGGAGACAGCCCATCTGCTCTCTGTGGCTCCGACCCCCGCCGAGGCAGAGCAGCTTCGGGAAGCTGATGCACTCTACTCTCGTGGATTGGAACTGCTTGACCAGCGCGAACATCCCAACCAGTTTTCTTTGTGTATCGGGCAGCGCGGCGCTGTTCGGATTATGCTGGGTAAATGGGACGCTGCACTCAATGACCTAGACACAGCCATACGCCTCGACCCCAAGAACGTTACTGCGCGACACAACAGGCTTGTTCTGCGGATTCGGATAGGGCCACAAGATGATATCGCCGAGGAGGCTCTAGCCTTCCTTCCAGAAGCGGAAAACAAACCAGTTGTTCTTGCCATGCTTTGCGCCAATCTGCTGGACACCCATCGTCCACAACGAGTCCTCCAATTGGAACACGAATACCACAAGCTGTTTCAGAATTCCTACCAGCTTGGATTTCTGAAGGCATGTGCGGAGGACGAGCTTGAGGGTGGGCACGCCCACGAAAAGGCGTATCTCGAAGCAGCCATATCTGAGAAGAGAGAACTCGGACAAGCTTTGTGCTGCATTGCTCAACTTCAAGCATCAGTCGGTGAGCATGGCAATGCGGACCAGAATTTTCGGCGAAGCATCGAGAGCGAGGTGGGCGAGAACAATCCCCTCGCCCGAATCAACTACGCCGGGTATCTGCTCTCGCGGGGAAGATGCCGCGAAGCCTGTGAGCAATATGAACAGTCTGTTCCTCTAGACCGGGACACGCCTTTCTTGGCGAAGTACCTCATGGCTCTGTGGCGCAGCGGCGAAGATGGTCCCGCCAAATGTACCAAGACAATTAGAGGGCTTCCTCTAGATGTGCGCTCGAAGCGGCAGATAGCAGAGGTACGGGGGTTCTGCGAGGAGCGACTTAACAATCTTGCCGCAGCTGCGGATATCTGGATGCAATTGTGGGAGAAGCATAACGAGCCTGAATACGGCATTCATCTCGCGTTCTGCCAGTTCCGTATGCCGCAGTCAGAAGCGCAGGCAAAAGCAACGCTGTTGCGAGCGTTGAATACAGGCAGACATCCATCACCGCAGGAGGGCATGATGGCTGCACAGATGCTATGCCAGCTTGGCGATGTGGAAAAGGGCTTAAGGGTTGGATATGAGGCCGTCATCAAGGATTTGTCGAACCACGAACTGGCAATGACGTATCTAGCGACCATGTTTCTCATGGTTCGTGACGACAAAGGCTTTCTATTGCCATCCGAGGTGCGCGACGGATGTGTTGTGGATGTGGCGTTGGAGGGAGCAGAGAAGAAATCGTGGCTCTTGCTGTCAACAGGTGCTGTCGCTGCGGATATTCCGAACTGTGAGCCGATACGCGACAGCACTGTTCTGAATGCGTTGCAGGGGAAGCGCGTCGGTGAACGGTTCTCCTTCGCCTCTTTCGGGGCGGGCGGGGAGATTCGTGGAGAAGTACTAACCATACGTGCCCCAGAACTGAAACTAGCCCACGAACTGCTTGAGCGAATTGCCTATGCTTCACCTCAGATGGAGACACTCAGAAGAATCACGATGCCTGACGGCATCGAGACCCTGCTATCGGAATTCCGCGAAGGTAGCAAACGGCATATTCGCTTTGTAACAGCCTACAACGACGAGAGACTCCCCTTCACGTGGCTGGCGAGGTGTTTGGGCAAAGGACTAGCTGAGTCATTCGTGATGTGTGTCAGGCACGGGGGAATACGCCTTGAGCTCTTCCCTCCCGATTGGGGCGTCACGTACGGTATGATAGACACGCTGGAGAAAAGCCCGAGGCTCGTAATCGACCTCACAGCCATTCTTTACTTCGCCTGCATTGGCAAACTGGAGTGGCTAACTCCGCACAAGCCCAAGCTCATGGTGTGTCAGTCCACTCTGGACCAGCTGAAGGAAGTCGCAGCAGAATGGGCGCGAGCGAAGGATGGACTCAAGTCGTTGGTCTCAGACGGTACAATTGTGGCCTTTCATGATGTATCCCCCGAAGTAGTGGGTGAATGGCGTCATACTGTGGATGACGCTCTCCGTTTCATTGAGGGATTGCCGCGACAGAACATCGTCGGCAGAAGCACCGAACCCGTCCTCGGCCAGTTGGAAATCGAAGCCATCGGTCAAGTAACCGTCGATGTGCTCAATACCGTCTTCGAGAGAAACTGCCCTTGCCTGCTCGCTGACTATCGTCTCACGCGGCTGGTCAGCCGCACAGACTTTATCTCTGTGGCCGCGTTGCATGTGACGGCTGTAGAGGCCAAGAAGTACTCGATGGGCGAGCATACAGAGATGATGGCCGACCTAATGAGGAAGGGCGTGCAGTATGTGGCGGTATCACCAGAGATGCTTGAAGAAGGAATGCGCAGATTCATTAAGAAGAACGACCCCCAAGTTCTGACTAACCTCCTGTTTCAGATGAGGCCGCGCCAGTCTGCGTGGCCCAAGGCGGGATGGATGGTGGCTGGTGCGATGGCGAGAGTGTTGCCAGATGCCCATGTGTTATCGAGGACCCGCGATATGCTTGTGGATGTAGTGATGGCTGCGCTGTTTCAAGAAGGGTACAGCCATCGACACGTTGTGATACTCAAGAAAAGGCTCCAACAGCAGTTGGCTCTCGCGCCCATTCATTTTGCGCGGTGCGTTGTGACAATCGACATGTGGACGAAACAGAATCCTCCTGCCGCGAGATAGGGGGCACGGCTCTGCATCTCCGCAGATGCCCCCATCAGCCGCGCTTCGCAGGACAATTCTTTGTCAAATTCTCCCGCCAAAAAAGGCTCATTTCATCGGTAAGAGTGACCGTCAAGCGGGCGCTGAGATTCTCTCCGGCAATAACGAAATTCTGTTAAACCCGCGTTTTCCTAAAGAAACACCCCGTTCTGTTATTTTCCGCGCAGTTTCTAACAGAGAATTTGGCGTTTCGTGAGTATCAACCTATTGTCATGGAAAAGAGAAAGTCCGACTCACCTCCCAGCTCACCGCGCCTCATTCGCCACTATTACTGTCGGCGATTTCTCGGCGACCTCACCACTATAGGCTCGATTTGAGTCGTCGCTTTTTGCTATACTACGTTGCGAAGGCAGCAAGAGAATCCCGGAGCCACGATGGTATTTCCACTCGGAACAAAGCTGCTCTGCCTAGGCGACTTGATTCGCGAGGAGCATGCGTTGCGACAGAATGAGCCAAGAGATGCACCGGAGTTGGCCGAGCTGCGAAAGCGGATGAAGCTTGCGTACAACGACGCGGCCCGGTTCATCCGCTACCACGCACCCCTCGAAATCAAAATGGCTGTGGGCTGCATCACAGATATATGCGACCCGCGCCTTCTGCGACTTTTGGCATTAGTCAGCCGGGACCAACTATTCGGGGTCGAGGGACACCCCACACTGGCCGAGGCCTGCTCTATATGCGTCGAACCTCATGCCGAGGCATACGAGTCCTATATGACGATGCGCCACGACATCATAGAAAGCATCGCAGCGGGATGCTATGTAGCAAGTAGGTCCCCCATTTATCACAGCACTGCCGTCCTTCGATTGTCTCGCAGGCTCGCGTTTCTCATTGGCGGCGGTATCACCAGCGGGCTTGCGAGGATGAGGGATGTGCAGAGAGAGAGCTGGCGGAGAGATGATTAGTTCGAAGAGGAAACATAATAGCCATTTTGTTAACTGCTTAGAGGAGGCCCCAACATGGACAGACGTTCAGAAACGATGCATTTCCTAACCCGCAATGAGTTGAAGGCCCTGCTGGAGAAGGCGAAGAAAGACAGTGTGCGAAACTACGCCATGCTCCTCATTGCCTACAGACACGGACTCCGAGCAAGTGAAACAGTTAACATTAAAGTGAAAAACGTGGACTTGGACGCCGGAAACATTCGTTGCGAACGCGGAAAGGGCTCAATTAGCAATTGGCAGCAGTTGTCCGTTGACGAGGTCAAAGCGCTCAAGGCATGGCTCAGGAAGAAGCCAAAGACAGGAAGCTCGTTTCTGTTCCCCTCGCCATCAGGGAAGGCAATGACTCGCGTCGGATTCTTCAAGGTATTCCAACGTCTTGCGCTGTCGGTTGGCCTGCCAAGAGAGAAGTGCCATCCCCACGTATTGAAGCACTCTCTTGGTACCCATCTCGCCAATGCGGGAGTTCCTGTGCAAGTAATCCAGCAGCGTCTGGGGCATCGCAACATCCAAAGCACTATGGTCTACCTGTCTATTTCGTCGGGTTACGTGGACAAGGCTTTCGAGGTTGCGCTGGCGAACGGCGCTGTGCTCTAGAGCGGACGCTCAAACACATGAAGCTAGACCCACAGACAACCTACACAATAGCGCCTGTTCAACCTGCCGAAGGAGCGCCCCAGAGACCAGAGTTCATTCGTCTGCCCAAGCCCGGAAAGCAGTGCCCATACACGGGGCTGAGCCGGGCTTACTTGAATATGTTGGTTCTCCCCAACAAGATGAATGGGTGGAACCCTCCAGTGAAGTCGGTTTCTCTCAGACCAAAGGGAGCGCTTCGGGGAGTCCGTCTCGTCCACTTTGACAGCCTGCTCAAGTATCTCTACCAGAGGATGGATGAGCAGAATCAATGACTTCCGAAGTCCTATTGGAGTGCTAGCCATGACAAAAGAGGAGAACGTCAACGAGGTTCTGGACGCCTTCAACTTTGGCGGCGTCACGAAGACCGAACTCCAATGGCTCATCCCTCTCGTGCTGGAGCGCGGCCCCTTCGATACGAGAACTCTTACGTTGTATATTACGGGCATCGATATCGACAGCATCGATGAGCCCACGAACTTGTGAGACCTGCCCTTGCGAGAATCTACATCAAGAGCATCTTGCGTAGAGAGGCGAGCGGCAATCAAGCGGAAGAGCCGAAGCCTATGGTGCACGTGATAGACCCCGCCTTGCACGAGCACTGAAAGATACTTCTGGGGCACCCATCGGGTGTCTGAAAAGCATTTTGAGATTTCTGGAGGGTCTCCCATCGGTTAATCAGCTAGCACTTCTTCCTTCGGCGACAGTCAGGGCGTGCGCCGCCTCCTTATTCGGTCCATAATACCTTTACCTGTCAACGTAAGGGGGTTACGCTGGTGACATCATGTCAACCCTCTACACGACAGATGACTTCAAGCACTGGGGCGCGGCAGGCGGGAAGAAGAGTCGCCGCGTTCTTTCGCGTAAGGAAGCCCGCGAACTAGGCAAAAGGTCGGCTATGGTAAAAAGTGGGCAACTTGTCTCTGAGTCCTCACCGAAGAAGGTCCACGGCACACACGAGTGGGCAGTGCATTCCGTCAACATCCAGACAGGCTGTGAGCATTCATGCCTCTACTGTTACGCGAAGAGCATGAGCATCCGGCACAAGCAGAGCACGGCGGCGTCTTGGTCGGTCCCCCGAATACGGCCCCATGATGTCGAAAGGACTTTCCGAAAGCTGCATGGGCGTATCATGTTCCCTACGAGTCACGACATCACGGAATCTAACCTGATTGAGTGTCTGCGCGTCCTGAAAGGGCTGCTGAATGCAGGGAACGAGGTCCTGATTGTTACAAAACCTCATCTCAGCTGCATTCGAGAGCTTTGCAGTCAGTTGGAGGGAAACAAGAAGCAGGTTGTATTCCGATTCACGATAGGGTCAGCCGATGATTCAGTGCTTCGGTTCTGGGAGCCTGACGCGCCCGCATACAAGGAACGCATCAAGGGCCTGATGTGGGCATACGGGCACGGCTATCAGACGAGCGTATCAGCGGAGCCGATGCTCGATGATGACATCGACAAGGTCATTCTCGATACCAAGCCCTATGTGACAGATTCAATCTGGCTTGGCCGAGCGAACCAACTTCGCGCCAGAGTATCCTTGAATTGCCCCCGTGATTCACGGGCACGAAAGAAGACAGAAGAACTCCTCGCGTTACATAGCGATGAGTGGATATGGGAGCTCTTCAACCGCTACAAGCATGACCCCATCGTGAAGTACAAAGACTCCGTAAAGAAAGTTGTGGGGCTAGTGCGACCTGCACGAAGCGGGCTCGACATCTGATTCTGTGGAGGCTTATCTGTACCTGTTGAAGATATCGCCAACAATCTTCTTGCCCTTATCGTTAGGCGAGGCAAAGAGAAGGTAGTAAACCGTAGAGTTAGTGCGATTCTTCATCGGCAACGGGTCTGCAACGTATTTGAACCCGGCTTCCTGCTGTAACCTCTTGCAGAAGGCGCGAACAACTACCTCGTTCGACTCCTTTTCCTCCCAGCCGAAGAGGTTGTGCGTCGTTCCATAAGCGACCTTCTCCCAAGAATCATCACCCCAGAACAGAGACAACCGTTGAGCCTGCTTCGGGTCCACGTCTTTCCGGGAGTGTTTCAGGATATTCATGTTCATGTCCATAATGGGGAAATTCAGAAAAATCTCCGTGCTCTTGAGTTGCCCCGCACACCGGATAACGTCCCATTGAAGATGAAGCCCGTACGGGTCCAGCAAACATAGCCCTTTTTGGTACGACTCGTATGTCAGTTTAGGGAGGACTTCCTTCAGCAGGATGGCATTGCAGTCGCCCTCATAGACAAAGACCTTCGCCGGATGGGTGTCCCTCAAATTCGCAAGGGATTTCACCTTTAGCTTGTCGATGTCGATGAAGTGGTATTCATCGAAGGGTGGTTCGATGTGGAGGGCAATGTGCGGCGACCCGTCAACAAGCTCCTGCGTCTCCTTGCTCTTGTGGTATCCCAGTCCAGCAAAAGCGTCGATGTAGGTGGTCTTGAACTTGAAGCCCTTGACAATTCTGGAATAGGCACTCGCGTACTTGCGGATAATCTCCAGCTTGACCTGTGTCCAAGGGCCAATTTCGTCAACCACCTTGTCGAAATCCTCACCCATGAGCACATTATACAGTTCCGCGCCGGAAACCGCTAACACGTTTTCGTCGCGGCTTCGCCGCCTCCGATGTAGACGCTCCGAGCTTGGAAACCTCTGACGGATTAACTAACCTCGACGGGCATAACGAATGCCGCAAGGAGGAGTTCCTATGGCTGACGGGAAAGAAACGATTTTTGACCTCGAATCGAGGCTGTGGAGCGCAGCGGATGAGCTTCGTGCGAACTCGAAGCTGAAGTCGGCAGAGTATTCTGCTCCAGTTCTTGGGCTCATCTTTCTCCGGTATGCCGACCATCGCTTCGGTGCAGCCCAGAAGGACATCGAAGGCCAGTCCACGGGGCGGCGCAAGGTTGGCAAGACGGATTACCAAGCACAAGGGGTTCTCTACCTGCCCGAACAAGCCCGCTTCTCCTACCTCATCCAGCTTCCCGAAAGCGCCAACATCGGCAAGGCTATCAACGAGGCGATGAAGTCCATCGAGGCGGAGAATGAGGAGCTGAAGGATGTTCTCCCCAAGAACTACCACACGATGGAGAGCCGAACTCTCTCCACGTTGCTGAAGACTTTTAACAGCATAACCATAGATGCCGAGGGTGATGTGATTGGACGGATTTATGAGTACTTTCTCGGTGAGTTTGCCAGAAGCGAAGGACAGAAGGGTGGTGAGTTCTTCACGCCAATCTGCTTGGTCCGCCTTATCGCCAACATCATCGAACCGCTGAAGGGGCGGTTGATTGACCGTGCCTGCGGTTCGGGCGGTATGTTCGCTGAAGCCGCTCGCTTTGCTCGACAACACCGCAAAGGAGTGCGGGATGCTCTCAGCATCTACGGCATGGAGCGTGTGGCGGAGACTGTTCGGTTGTGCCGGATGAATTTGGCGGTGCATGGACTGGCGGGTGATATCCGACAGGGCAATAGCTACTATGAAGAGCCGTTCGAGGAAGCCGAGAGATTCGACTTTGTCATGGCCAATCCACCGTTCAACGTGAATAGCGTGGACAAGGAACGCATCAAGGACGATAAGGCCCGCTACCCGTTCGGAATGCCGAATACGGACAACGGCAATTACCTTTGGATTCAGCTGTTCTATTCCGACCTAAACAAGAAAGGACGAGCTGGATTCGTTATGGCGAACTCGGCCAGTGACGCACGGGGGTCCGAACTGGAGATTCGTAAGAAGATTGTTCAGGACAAAGCCGTGGACGTGATGGTGGCGATTGGTCCAAATGTCTTCTACACGGTGACGCTGCCTGCAACGTTATGGTTCTTTGACAAAGGCAAGCGGGGAACGAATCGGGAGAACACTGTATTGTTCATCGATGCCCGACACATTTATCGTCAAATTGACCGTGCTCATCGGGATTTTACACCCGAACAGATTCTGTTCATCGCCAACATAGTGCGGCTTTATCGAGACGAAGAGCCTGAAACGAATGGCGACAATGGAAAGATGCTGAAAGAGAAATTTACGGAAGGTAAATATCAGGATGTCGCTGGACTCTGCAAAGTTGCCACGTTGAAAGAAATTGAGGCGCAGAACTGGAGCCTAAATGCGGGGCGCTATGTGGGTGTGGCTGACCGAGAAGAAGAAGATTTCGATTTCACGGAGCGGTTGGAAGAGCTGAACGAGGAACTAGAAAGGCTGAATGTCGATGCCCACGGTTTTGAAGAACGAATTGCGGATAATTTTGCTAAGTTGGTCGAGGGCGATACGTGAAGCTAAGCGGGCCATTTGAGGCCAAGACCGTTGCGGCGGTCTGTGAGAGGATTTCAAGCGGAGGAACACCTTCCCGCAACCACCCGGAGTACTTCTCTTCGGATTCTAGTGGGCATCTGTGGGTCAAATCAAAGGAACTACTTGATGGGGCAATCCGTAGCACTGAAGAACGGATTACCGACGATGGTCTGGCCAACTCATCAGCGAAGTACTATCCAACGAATACCGTCCTTGTTGCCATGTACGGTGTAAATGTTGGTCAGCTTGGGTGGCTCAGACAACCAGCCACAGTTAACCAAGCTATTTGCGGACTTGTCGTGAACCCGGTTGTTGCTGACTTTAGATATGTCTTCTACACGCTCATGCACACTCGTCGAGGGCTTATCTCGCAGGCACAGGGCGCTGCACAACAGAACCTTAATCAGGACAACATCAGGAACTACACCATCCCCGTCCCGAAACTTCCCGCCCAGCGCAAAATCGCCGCCATCTTATCCGCCTACGACGACCTGATTGAGAACAACGAGCGACGGATACGGGTTCTGGAGGAGATGGCGCAGAATCTTTATCGAGAGTGGTTCGTCAAATTGCGCTTCCCCAACCATCAGAAGGTCAAGCTGGTGGATTCGCAGGCGGGGAAGATTCCTCAGGGGTGGAGCACGTGCAAGTTGTCCGACTTAGCTGTTGTCAACAGCCGCAGTATCAGCGGGGGAGTGGAACCAGAAGAGATTCTATATATCGACATAGCATCGGTCACTGACGGAACCGTCACCGGGAGAAGACAGCTTACATTCTCTGACGCACCGAACCGTGCACGTCGTCTTGTTCAACATGGGGATGTTATTTGGTCGTGCGTCCGGCCCAATCGCAGGTCTTTTGCCTTGATACTGAACCCAGAGCCAAACCTTGTTGTATCAACAGGGTTTGCAGTAATTTCCGGCACGAAAGCCCCCTTTTCTTATCTCTACTTTGCACTTACGACAGACGACTTCGTTTCATACCTAACGAACCATGCCACCGGCGCAGCCTATCCCGCTGTGACGGCCAAGGACTTCGAGACGGCAACGCTGCTCGTGCCTCGGACCGAAGTGCTTGATGAGTTCCACGATGTCGTGTGCCCGATGTTGGAGCTGTGCCATCGGCTAGGGCTCCGCAATTCGGTTCTCCACCAGACACGCGACCTGCTGCTCCCTCGCCTGATTTCCGGTGAACTGGACGTGTCACAACTAGATATCCGGCTTGCGGAGAACGCCACATGACATCCCGGCGCATGAAACCCCTCCAAAGCGCCGCTGAGCTTACTGCGGCGTATAAGCAATTCGCAGGGGCTCTGAGGAGACGGGCAAAAGGTCCTTTCCGCCGCAATGTCGGATGGCAAGGCGGTAACAGTGACTTGAACGGATTCTACTTTCGTGAAGACCATGGGTTCTGGTTCTTGCTTGCTGATTCTGTCAGTTCTTCAGACGACAGACGCTGGTGTGGATTTGGAACCAATGTGCGCGACGATGCTGTCCTCAACATCGTCTGCGAAATTAACCCTCCCCGAAAGGGAATCTACAGGCGGACGGCGGGCCTGTTTCTCAGGGACACATCCGGGAATTTGTATATTGCGCATTCGGGGAAAATTGGTGGAGGCAAAAAGGGCATCGGCCAGACAGCCTTCCTGCGAAGCTACCGAGGCAGACGTGTCAAGGTCGAGTGGCCGGACGGCGATGTTTCGACGGCTCTTCTTCTTTCACACCTTTCTGACAAGAACCTACCGCGTAGGATTGCTGAGTTTGTTCATGCGGTGGAACGATTCAAGAATCGCCACACCTCTCGGCAAGCACCCACACCTGAAGAGAAATCCATCGTTAGCTTCAAGCCGGAGTTTTCCCGGTCCTATAAGAGCCGAGTCAGTTGGAGCGGGAGGATAAGAAAACTCCACGGACTGGTCGTTAACACCCTTAGCCGCAAACTGGAGATGATGGGTTACAGGGTTGCCAATGATAAACACCGAGACCTGTTCTTGGCTGCGAAGCAGAAGCGCACAAGAATTCTCTTTGAGGCGAAAACCGGAGTTGGCTCTACCGACATCTACACTGGGGTCGGACAACTCCTGATAAACGGTTCAGCATCTCCAAAGGCTAGCAAGTTGGTCCTCGTCCTGCCTCGCCATCCGCACAAGAAAACCTGCGACGTGCTCGAAGAACTAGGCATCCTGACGCTATTGTTCTATCGCCAAGGACGGGAGATTCGCTTTCGTAATTTAGCTGATGTGCTCAGGGGGTGAACGGTAGGTCCAGTGGGGTTCAAATACGGGCGTGTTCCCGCGAAATCGCATCGGCTGTTTTGTATGGTCACGGCATACGATTGTATGGTATAGGCATACACCATGAACTTGCTTGCAGAACTGCTATCCTCCAAGACGCGAGCTGAAGTGTTCCGATTGCTTTTCGGCGTCACGGAGGAACATCTTCACATTCGGGCGATTGAACGACGCTCTGGCCTTGCCATTGGGTCCGTCCAAGATGAGACACGCAAGCTAGTCAAGCTGGGCATAGTGGTTCGCCGTCGAGATGGCAACCGAACGTACTACGAGCCGAACAAGAAGCACCCGCTTTATCCAGACATCCGGCGCATCGTTCTGAAGACCTCCGGCCTCACCGACATCCTGAAGCAGGCGCTAGGCAAGGCCAAAGGCATCGGCTGTGCCTTTGTCTTCGGTTCGGTTGCCGCAGGAACCGAGAACGCAGAGAGTGATATCGATTTGATGGTTATCGGTTCGGTTGGCTTAAGGAAGCTCTCCAGCCTTCTCTCAGGTGTCGCCGATACATTGGGGCGGGAAATCAACCCACACGTGATGACTGAGAAAGAGTTCACGCAACGCCGCCGCCGCAAAGAGCACCTAGTTTCCCGCATCATCGAATCACAGAAGGTGTTTGTCGTAGGGACTGAAGATGACCTTGAAGCAATGGTCTAGCAATGGCTGGTTGAAGTTACACAAGACCAGCGCAGAGGAAATCGCCAATCTGCTGGCGATTGTTGAGCGTGACTTGCAGGATGCCAGCAAGAAAGCCATCTCCGATGACTGGCGATTCGGCATCGCCTACAACGCCGCCCTGAAGCTCTGCACCATTCTGCTCTATGCTGAGGGTTATCGCCCAGAGAAAACTCTAGCGCACTACCGGACCCTTCAGGCGCTCCCCCTCATTCTGGGGGATAAGTGGAAGAGAGATGCGGACTATCTGGATGCCTGCCGAAGCAAGCGCAACACGGTGGAATACGATTACGTGGGTGGTGCTACCGAGGCAGATGGCGAGGAATTGGTTGAGTTTTCGCGGGGGCTGGAGAAGGACGTGCTGGCATGGCTCAAGAAGGAACATCCCGACCTCTTGAAGTGAGTTCGGGAACACTTCAGCTGGCCGTGTGTTTTGTCCAGTGTTCGGTTTCAGGCGTAACAGGCATGCCGTAATCCGGCAACAGCTGCGGACGTAGGTACAGAGTCATCAAGGGGTGCGAGCAGATGAAAAACCAGAAAGACACTGTTCGGAGGATGGTGGAGCATCTGAACGACGAGGATGCCGATGGCGGGTTCTGGCTTCCGAACATCCAGCGGCCCTTCGTGTGGAGCGAGGCGCAAATCGAGCGACTGTTCGATTCGCTAATGCGTCAGTATCCCATCAGCACGCTCCTCATCTGGAAGACAAAGAGCGAGATGAAGCACCGTAAATTCATCGACAACTGGAAGGGCAGCCTCCGCCTGACTGATTTCTATGTACCGCAGAACAAGAAGACTAAGAAACTGGTGCTCGATGGGCAGCAGCGGCTTCAGAGTCTCTACATCGGGCTGAAGGGCAGCTACGAGGGCAAGGAGTTGTTCTTCGATGTTCTGAGCGGCGACCTTGTTGCTCCTGAAGACATACGCTACAGGTTCCGCTTCATTGATGCAGATGAGGCGCAGTGGCCGTGGGTTCTATTCAAGAAGGTGGTTTCCTCAACAAGCCTCACTCCTCAGAAGCTGGCTACGCAGTTTGTAGCTGCCGCCGGTGTGACGCTCAACGACGCTCAGAGGGACCGTTTGTATGAAAACATCGAGCGTGCTCGTATGGAATTCAGTATGGATGAGAACATTGCCTATCAGGAGCTGGATAGCATAGACGAGCCAAACGCCTACACCGAGAATGACGTGGTGGAAGTGTTCATCCGCGCAAACTCAGGAGGAACACGCCTTGGCAAGTCAGACCTGCTGTTCTCGCTCTTGACCTCGACGTGGGATGACGCGGACCTTGAAATGGAGCAGCTCATCGAAGGTTTGAACCGTACCGGATTTCTGTTTGACCGCGATTTTGTTCTGAAGACCTGTCTCGCTCTGATTGGGAAGGGAGCGCGATACGAAGTAGCCAAATTCCGAGACGGGACCACTAAAGAGCAAATCATCAAGAAGTGGCCGGAGATTACCGATGCGATTCGCGCCGTGAAGGATTTTCTAGTGCAGAAGACCTTGATACGACATGACAAGGCGTTGCCCTCCTATTTGGCCCTCATTCCGCTGATATACTTCCGTTACCATTTCCCCAACAAATGGAAGAATGACGGCCCATTCAAAGAGTATCTGCTTCGTACTCTTGTCACTGGGGTTTTTGGCGGGTCTCCTGACAACATTATCGACAAATGTAACAAGACCATTGCGGACAAACAGGAGTTCAACCTGTCTGAAATCTATGATGCTGTGCGTACGGATGGACGTAGTCTTGAAGTTACCCCCGACATGGTGCTTGGACAGTCCTATGGGTCAAGAGAGGTCCACCTTTACTTAAGCATCTGGTATCCGGCTTTTGACTACCAACCATCCTTCGAGGGATATTCGCCTCAGATTGACCACATATTTCCCCAGTCGCTGCTGAAAAAGGTCAAGGATGTGAATCCCAGCACTGGCAGGCAGGATGTTCTCCATTACAAGTGGCAAGATAGAGACCAGTTAGCCAACTTGATGCTACTGACTGCTGAGGAGAACGGTTTTCAGAACAAGTGTGACATCCCTCCCGACCAGTGGTTTGCGCAAAAGGTCAAGGAATGCGGCGAAGACTATCTCAAGCTACACCTAATCCCTTCCGACCCGCAGCTGTGGCAGCTGGAGAACTTCGACAAGTTCATCGAAGAACGAAAGAAAATGATACTCCAGAAGTTCGGATTCATGCTGCATAAGGGGCACGCAAGCGATGCTCCATCGCAGCAAAGCGTGCCCGCGAAGGAAACCTGACGGCAAAACACTCGTGAGTCCCCAGCATCCAGATTCAGAGGACGCCCTCGAAAAAGCAACCGTCGAACGGTTCGCCAAGATGGGTTTCGAGACGGCCAATCTGTATCACGAGACGTTTGCTCCACACAGCTCCCATGGTCGCGAGACTTCAGCCGAGGTCGTGTTCAAGCCGAGACTCAGCAAAGCCATTGAGCGTCTGAATCCAGACCTGCCTGCCGATGTTGTCGAGAGGTCCATCGAGGAGTTCTGTGCTGACCGTAGCGCATTGAATCCCGTCATCGCCAATAGAGAGGTCCATTCAACGCTGAAGAACGGGCTCCCTGTCTCGTGGCGGAACAAAGACGGCGAAGAATGTTCCGACAGGGTCCGGTTCATTGACTGGGAGAAGCCTGACAACAACGAGTTCTTCCTCGCCCAGCAAATGTGGATAAGCGGCGAGGTTTATAACAAGCGGTGTGACCTGCTTCTTTTCGTGAACGGCATTCCACTCGTGTTCATCGAGCTGAAGAAGTCGGGTGTTAACGTCAAGCATGCCTACGACGACAACCTCCGAGACTACAAGAACAACACGATTCCCCAGTTATGGTGGTACAACGGATTCATCATCTTGAGTAATGGCGTCGAAAGTCGGCTGGGAAGCATCACGGCTGGCTGGGAACACTTTGGCGAATGGAAAAGGATATCCAGCGAAGGTGAAAAGGGTGTCATCAGTCTCGATACGATGTTGCGGGCGACGTGTGAGCCTTCCCGCATGCTGGACATCATCGAGAACTTCATCGTCTTCTCCGAGGTTAAAGGCGGACTAGCGAAAGTCGTAGCCAAGAATCATCAGTACCTCGGAGTGAAGAATACCGTTGCCGCCGTCAGGAAGATTCGGAGCAATAAGGGGCGGCTGGGCGTGTTTTGGCACACGCAGGGTAGCGGTAAGAGCTACTCGATGGTTTTCTTGAGCCAGTACGTAATGAGGAAGGTAGCGGGGAACTGGACGTTCGTAGTCGTGACCGACAGGGCGGAACTGGACGACCAGATATACAAGTCATTCGCAAATGTTGGGCTCATCGAGGAGAAGCGATGCCAAGCCGAGAGCGGCGAACATTTGAAGCGACTGCTGAGCGAAGACCATCGCTTTGTTTTCACGCTCATTCAGAAATTCCAGAACGACGAGAACGGCAGCTATCCAAAGCTCTCTGACCGTTCGGATATCATTGTGATAACCGATGAAGCGCACCGTTCACAGTACGACACCTTGGCAATGAATATGCGCAGGGCGTTGCCAAACGCCTCGTTCTTGGGCTTCACAGGCACGCCTTTGATGATTGGGGAGGAGAAGACGCGTCAGGTCTTTGGCGACTACGTCTCCATCTACAACTTCAAACAATCCGCAGATGACGGGGCCACGGTGCCCCTCTTCTACGAAAACCGTATCCCAGAACTCCAACTCACCAATAAACAGCTCAACAAGGATATGACAGCCTTGCTGGAAGAGGCGGAGTTGGATGCCGAACAAGAGAAGAAATTGGAGCGGATGTTCGGGCAGGAATATCACCTTATTACCCGTGACGAGCGATTGGACACCATCGCCAAGGACCTCGTCAGCCACTTCATGGGCCGTGGGGTGATGGGGAAAGCCATGGTCGTGTGCATTGACCGCTTCACGGCTGTCAGGATGTACGAAAAGGTTCAGAAGTTCTGGCAGGCCGAATACGGAGCGCTCCGCAATCGCATCGAGAAAGGCGAAGGCTCTCGGCTGGAAAATGCCAAGTTCATGAAGCAGACGGACATGGCCGTTGTCATCTCAACCAGCCAGAACGAGCAGGAGGAATTCGGAAAGAAGGGTTTGGACATCCTGAAGCATCGGAAACGGATGGCGAAGGAAGACCTTGAATCCAAGTTCAAAGACGAGAACGACCCGCTTCGTATTGTATTCGTATGCGCCATGTGGCTGACAGGCTTTGACGTGCCTTGCTGCTCGACTATCTACCTCGACAAACCCATGCGAAACCACACGCTCATGCAGACCATTGCACGAGCGAACCGCACCTTCCCAGATAAGAACAACGGGCTGATTGTCGATTATGTCGGCATCTTCCGCGACCTGCAAAAGGCGCTGGCTATTTATGGCTCCGAATCCGGCGGCGGCATCAAGCCCGGCGAATCCCCTGTTCACAACAAGACCGAACTAGTCGAGATGCTGCGGTCTGTCATTGCCGAGGCGACAGCGTTCTGCAAGAAGTCCAAAGTGGACCTAGCCGCCATCGTCAAGGAGGTCGCCGTCTATGAGCGGGCGGCACTCGTGGCCAATGCCGTGGAGATGCTGGTTTTTCCAGAAGAGAGCAAGAAGGAATTCCTTCGGCTATCCAATCTAGTTGTAAGGATTCATAAGGCTGTGATGCCGGACCCAGTGGCACATGAATTTGACGGTGTGCGTCGGGTCTTGGAGGCCATATCGGCCAATCTCAAGCCACCACCGGAAGAGGTGGACATCGCTGATGTGATGAAGGCGATAGAGGAACTCTTGGACCGCTCGATAGCAACTAAAGGCTATGTAATTCCTGCCAGCAGTAAAGCCATGTCCAAGGAGGACGGGAAGAAGGGGTTTAGCCCCCCACCTCATCTGATTGACTTGGCCAAAATCGACTTCAAGACACTCAAACGCCTGCTGGACAAGGGGCACAAGAGAACAATGGTTCAGATGTTGAAAGACGCCATCGAGAAACGGCTTCAGCAGATGGTTCGCCTGAACAAGTCACGGATAGATTTTCTACAGAAGTTTCAGACCATGATTGATGAGTACAATGCGGGCAGCAAGAACATCGAACAGTTCTTCAAAGAGTTGAATGAGTTTGTGAAGGGGCTGGACGACGAGGAGAAGCGGGGGATGCGAGAAGGTCTTAATGAAGAGGCCTTAACGCTCTTCGATATCCTCACGAAGCCGGAGATGAAGCTGACGCAAAAGGAGCGAGTCGCCGTAAAGAAGGTTGCAGAACAACTCCTTGGGCGGTTGAAGGAAGAGAAGCTCGTACTCGATTGGCGGAAGCGTCAGCAGTCACGAGCCGAGGTCCGACTGACCATCGAAACCATGCTCGACCAATTGCCGCCCACATTCACGCCAGACATCTTCGCAACCAAGTGCGACATGGTCTATCAACACGTGTTTGAGTCTTATCAGGACGCCACGCACAGTATTTACGAAATGGCGGGCTGAGATGGCGGGTGATACCTATTGACCCGTGGTGCTGGGTTGGGATTGAAAGCTACCTGCTCTTACCCCTGCATACGGCATCGCAGGCATTGCACTTCTTGTTGCCGCCGACATCCATCATATGCACAACCTTGCCATCAGAGAGGCATCGAGGACAGATAGCCCACCCGTGCTTTCGGTCAACGTAGAACCCTCCGTACTCATCGAATCCGTACTTCTCTGTGAGGGGCGTCTTCCTTTCTCGATAGAGGAGAAAGAGCCAAATGAGGGCCAGCAGAAGCGCAAGGATGCTTATGGCGGCAATTTGAATCACGGCATCCTTTCGAACGTGCGCCACAATTGTTTGATAGGTTGGTTTTGCGAAATGCCGGAAGAAGACCGTCAAGGCAGAGAGCAACAGTCCCGCGAGTCCACCTACGATGTACTTCACAACCGACGAATGTAGGTCGGCTACAGTATCAGGCTTTGATGATGTCATTATCTCACCCCCAACACGTCTTCACCTCGTCTCTGGGCGCACGCCGAATCCTCGGAGGCCCATCGTCGAAATAACACACAACATATCGAGGAGACAATCGAATCTCAGCACCCCACTGGCCGGAATCAGTGGACGTTGTCTAGTATACGCTCACGAGCCCGGAGTTGTCGATGTTCTCCGCGACCATCCGCATCATGTGCGGCTTCACCGCCATCACGACTTGCCTCCTGTGCGCCCGCAGGAGTCTGAGCACAGTCTGCTGGTGCGGGCGGTCAAAGTGGTCGAGGATGTCGTCGAGCAGTAGACATGTTCCTGTGGGTTGGACGCTGAGCAACCGCCCGAACACGAGCATCAACCATTGGCCACTCGATAAAGCGCGGTCCTCGACCTGAGGAAGCGGTGGAAGTGCCGGAGCGGGACCAGCTATGGCTTTCAAGTGCTCAAGGAGGCGGGTCTTACCAAGGGTTCCGCTGACAAGATTCAGGCGAGGCGAAACATGCATGATGCCGAAGTGCTCAAGCCTCGCTACCTCGGCGAGAGAAACTGTTTCGACACCACCGACCATGTCGAAGTGCTCACCGAGGTCGGTCGCCACGGCGAGCGGGAAGTGCTCCCGAAGCCATGGCGCGATATGGCAGGTGTTTTGATACACGGGACAACCTCACCTCGAAACCATCCGCAGCAGCTCTTCCGCAGTTTGGGAAGTCGGGACATCAAAGACGCGGACCTGCCGATGCTCAACCAGCCTGCCCAGAGCCGATTCGACCTTCATCCAAAAATTCGGCGAGCCCTCCAGCGGGTCCTGCACTGAAAGAACTCTCGACACATAGCAGCGAGAGTAGCCTCCAATAGCCGTCGCAATCATGGTGGGCGACAGGGCGAGGACCTCGGCCCAAGCCCTCAGCTTCTGGGCATTACTCTTGATGCACATGGTACCTCCTAACGCTTTGTAACGACCTTCCGGCGCGATTGAGACCCCAGCAGGAAAACATCTGGGGCGAGCTCTTCTTCCAAGTGGCAATTCTAACATTTCTGCGACCCGACATCGAGCCGAAAGCGCCACGGGCAAACCGCCACTATTACACGCGGAACACCGGACACGGTTCGGCAGACGCGCAGGGCACCCCTCCACCCAGAACAACTAAGGAATCTCTTTCTGCTTCGGAGGAGCCACGGACTAGTCGGCGTAGGTTCTTTTTAATCACCCCTCACCTGCGAGAAGACCCACGGCTGGAGAAATTGAGTCTCAATCGGGTTGTGGGACTCCGAGCAAGCAGATGCAGGCGGTGGGGGAAATCCGTAATCTAACAAATCCAGTTCTGGCTCTTTGCCAGATTCCGCCAGTGACGTTTGTGACGTTTCGGGGGGTGTTTTGGCATAAGTTCTATATAAATCTCTCTCATAAGAGTTTTCTGAAATGACCTCTTCAAACGTCACACACGTCATCGATTCCGGTCTGGATTCATCGGAATCGTTGCTTGATTGCTCGAACACGTTGCTGAGTTTCGGACTTATGTCGTAACTTCGCTCCCTGCCCGTGCGGTAGTGTCTGGAAGTATACATTGCGGAAATATGCGGCCACAGTTTTGCCATGCGCTTGCCAACTCGTTTTGGAGTCCAGTATTTCTGGTCCAGATTTGGGTCAATGCTCATCAAGGCGGTAAGCAAGTCCTCTGCCGACCCTTCAAAGGCGTCTCCGCGACTCAACAATTCCATGAGCATGTTGCCCAAGTCGTCGTTTTCGAGGTTGAATCGGGATTTGTCAGCCTCCGCTGCACGGAGCGCCGCGATGGCCTGCTTTTCACGATTCATGGCTCGCCCCAACCGCACACCGAACGCTGCAAAGTCAGGATGTCGCCTGTTCAATCCTGTCGGCACGGCCTCAGCGCTTGCCAGCGCTTTTGAAATCGTCTGCACAATCCATGATAACCCCGCATTACGGTTGACCTGAATTTCGACGCTAAGTGAACTTTCCGCCGTGGCATCTGCACCCCTCGAATCCATGCGAACCACCAGCACCCTGTCTGCTAGTCCGGGGTCTGCGGCAAAGGTCGGGTTGGACGATGTGATTATGGTCCACGCCTTGGCTCGTTGGTGCACTAGCTGACTGTCACTGTAGAGCTTCCTCTTTTCTCGTCCAACGTCGGTTGCTGCCGCTGCAAGGGCATCGGGTAGCCAGTCAACGCGAGTGTCTGCATTGTCGAAACAGACAAGCCCGCCTGCGTCCAACTCGGTCCAGAAATCATCTTCCCCGTTCTTTGTTACGGCAGTCACCCGTTCGGGGATGCCGAACAGCTCGAACACGCCCAAGGACACTCGCGTTTTCCCGCTGCTTACCGGACCCGCACAGCACAACGGAGGCTTGCACCGCTGGTTCGTGGGCAGCGAACACACCCATAGTCGGTATATCTCTCTGCCGTTATCGCTGGCCGTAATGTCTCGGAATAGAGCGCACGCTTCAAAAGGGTCTATCGGCTCAGTCAGCTGCCACGGCTTCAAGGTGCAGCCTGCGGCAAACAGAACCCCGTCTGTTCCGTTGTCACAGCAATCTACCCCGCCGGCGGACATTCTCACTATCGCCCCATCGCCGTTGGACAGGTAGCAGGTCCCGTGGCGGCTGGCCCAGTACTTCTCCGGCACGAGTCCGGTGGTATTTCCGTTCAAGGCTTCATCTTCGACAGCGGCAAATATGAATTTGAATGTCTGCTCAGTGCGGTTGATGCCTAAATAGGTTGATAGCCATGACTGGAATTCATCCGTGGCGAGCCGCGACAGCAACTTGCGCCTGCTGTCGAAATACATGGCCGCTTCGAAACTCTTGCGCTCCGCGTGAAAATAGAAATGCCCGCGCTTGTTTAGATGTTCCAGCACCACTTCGGTCATCCGTTTTCTGAGTTCGGACGCTGACAGGCCCTTTATCTGGGCTAGTTGGAAGAACTGCGCCTGTATCAGAGTGGTTTCATCCGAACCAGAAACGTCTGGCAGGGCTGGCAGTATGGGGGCACTCGGCTCATACTTACTGATTGAATCTGCAATTCGCGTGACTTCCGCATCTGCCAACGGCGGGTCACAGCGCTGCTGGTTTTCTACCTGCAAAGCCTCAGCAATAGTTTCGGGGCTCAGTCCTTTTCGGCGCATGGACCCGGCTGCGCTGGCAAGGTACTGGTTGCGTTGGCCTTCTGGCACCTTCTCAGAGTCATGCGGAGTGTGGTCATTCCGTTTTGATGACTGCGACGGAATGACCAACAGCTTCTCAATCCATTTCGGAAGCTCCGCCATCTCGCATTCATCAGGGCTATTCTCCCATTCGTACATCCCCCCCAATTCATGAGAACTGCCGGGACCAATCGCGTATCCGCCGTCCGCCTTGCTGTCTATACCCGGAGCTAGCACCGCGTTAACGCTCTTGATGGGGACACTTGTCTTGAAGTAATAGTGCCTCCCGCCTCCACCTGTCTTCACGGTTGGAGTCTTGGGGAACGTGCCATATTTCTCCTCCAGCATTTTAAGCTGGTCGAATCCACCGTGTTTCGGGTCAACATCGATGACGCAAAGCCCGGACCCCGTTGCGATTCCGTATCCTGTCGCGGACGGATAATTCTCAAAGAGGGCTTTGATTTCTTTCTCATCTTTCACTGCATTCTTGAATCCGTGAGGGGTCAACGGAATCTTGTTCCTCACTGGAAACACGGCCCATCCTTTTCGAGCACACCGTAGTAATTCACTCACAGTTCACCTTTTCTTCGTTGTGCAGCTCGCCTCCATTTTTTGTTGTGGTGCTGCTTTGCTACTTACCTCTCACCCTTTGTTCTAGCTCGCGGGCAGGTCGGATAAGGTGAGTAACCGACTCTTCGGACTGCGCCGAGCCCGCGACATCTTCATAAACAGCGCTTCTATGGAATGGCTAGCAGGTCGGCTACTCGTTGCCGGACCAGTTCGGCCACACTGTTGTTCTGGGCGCGAGCACGAAGCGCGTGGTGCTCGCCCTCAGTAAGACGCACGGAAAGTTTCTTCACCATCGTCGTTCCGTGCTTCGGCTTCGGTCCACGTCGTAACGTTTTCATGTTCGTCTCCTTCGCTTACTTTCTTCGCAAGTTGTCCCCCACATTCCTCTGAAAAAAAGAACTAGGGGCACGATTTATGATTATTCGCCTTTTTCAAAAATCGACGGGGAAAAGTTAAAAAATCTTTCCATCAAGAATCTTGGGAGACGTTGTATAATAGGTCAGTGCAATCACGGGGATGTGCCCCATGCATCTCGCGTGACTAAAAATACGGCACCGCTACAGGTCCATAGGACCTAAAATCTAAGACCGTCTCGAGTCAGGGGCAGCAGGTAACTCCTTTTTGGAGACGGTCAATGACCCTATTGCGATATCCGGGCGGCAAATCCAAACTGCTGCCCAGAATCCGTCCGTATCTGGACCCGCTTCTGGAACGGGCGGACGAATTCCATGATGTGTTTGCGGGTGGCGCGAGCGTTGCGCTCGACGTTGCGCGGCGTTGCCCGCGTATGCGCATCTTCCTGAACGACCTTGACCCGGATGTGTCCGCTTTGTGGTCGCTGTGCGTCGATGGTTCCGATGAAGAAGTGGCGAGGCTGTTCAAGCTCATCGACCAAGAGCTAACGATTGAACTCTTCAGGAAGCTCCAAGCCGAAAAGTCGTCAAATCTGGTCGAACGAGCCTATCGTTGCATCTTCATTAACCGCACAACCCGCTCCGGGATGCTCAACGCTGGGCCCATCGGGGGGAAACAACAGAACGGGAGGTATCGAATTGGTGAGCGATACCGACCCAATGAGTTGAAGGCCGCGTTCGCGGCGGCGCGTTCATCGCTCAGGGGCCGTACCACGGTCAGCTGCGTCAATGCCCTTCAGTATCTGAAGTGGGATTTCCCCGATGGGGCGGTGCTGTACTTAGACCCGCCGTACGTCAAGGCGGGGGTATCACTCTACCCGGTGTGGATGTCTGTGTCCGAGCATGACGCCCTCGTCGAAATCCTTAAAGAGAAGAAGAACTGGGTTCTATCGTACGATTGCTGCGACGAAGTTCGGCAGCGCTATAGTTGGGCAAGCATGGCTGCCGTTCCGACGCGCTACTCCATCAACACGAGCCGAGCAACGAGGGAGGAGTACATTATCACGCCAACAGTTTGGGCGGAGGCACCCTCGTCGGCGGTGGTTTTCTCGTCCTCCAGCTCCAGCGAATCATCGGGCGTGCAGCCGCCCGCCGAGAAAGACGCGGATTCCGCACTTGGCCAGCACCCAGCTCCGGCCATATCACTGTCCACGAGTACGGTTAATTTTTCGGAGCAGGAGTATTTAACAACCAAAGAGGCTGCCGCCTATCTCCGTCGCAGCGTGTCGTGGCTCTTGCGGCAAAAAGACATCCCGTATCTACGTGGTACACCCAACACGTATCGCAAATCGGATGTGGACGACTGGTTTGAGCAGAACAAAACGCAAATGCCGTAGGTGGGTCATGGACAACTGTTCATCGATGCAGAAAAAGGAGCCAGTCGTGCGGACGCAGCAACCAGTGGTTCTGAGCAACCCGACGAGGGTCTATGACTACCTGCGATGGGCAGTCGAACAACGAAGCCCCGTCACCGGATGGAAGTACTCATGCTTTGAGGCGTACGTGTTAAGCAACGGACAACACTTTGCCTACCAGCCATTCCCAGCGCAATATCGTGGCCACAGAGGGCGGTTGAAGCAGTGTTTCGCCAATGCATATCGTCTGGCTCGCGAGCATCCAGAACTGAGCTATGCAGAGGGCTATGCCAGTGAGACGGGACACATTGGATTCCTCCACGCTTGGTGCGTCCATGCGGAGGGGCGGGTGGTGGACCCAACGTGGGATTTTCGGGCTGACTACTATGGTGTGATTTTCGACACCAACTACGTCGCCTACGTGAATGGACTGAGGGGCGAGCACAACTCGGTAATTGATAACTGGACACAGCAGTGGCCCCTCCTCCGAGGAGACCCTCCGGCCACCGTCCAGCTGCCGGATGAGTCGATTGACAGGAACAAGACTCAACGCAGTAGGTGACGTATGGGAGTCTACAAAAGAGAATATCTGGACGAGCGCGGAAATCCGGTATGGTACTACATCTTCCCCCACAACGGACGGCGGTACCGACAAAGCGGGTTTACGACCAAGCGCCAAGCGGAAATGGCCGAGACAAAGCGGAAGAACGAGGTAATGTTCGAGGGGAAGGGTGCGCTTTCGAGCAAATGCAAAACGTTTCCAGATTTGTTCGAGAAATATCTGGAATATCGCTCAGGGCATACATCCCAAAATACTCAACAAGGCGAACAGAGTAGGAAGAATTCTCTGATGGCGTTCTTTGGCAAAATGAAAATATACGCCATTACCGCACGGCACATTCAGCAATACGTACAGATGCGGCTTGATGACGGCAAGGCTACCAGAACGATTAACTTGGAACTCTTAGTGCTTCGCTCCATGTTTAGATTTGCAGTTGATTATGGGTACCTTCACGCAAATCCATCTGTGGTTGTTAAAGACCTGAAGCGCACAGATGAAGAAAAGAAGTGTGCTAGAGATAAGCTGGATAGATTGGCTTCTTGTGACCAACTGGCGAATTTTTTGGGGGCCGCTTTAAAGACATCGACGGGTTATCAGTTGTACGCATGGATGATGCTAATGGCTTATACGGGTCCGAGACCTTCCGAAGCCTTCAGGTTGGAATGGTCAGATGTTAATTTTGCTGAGGACTCTGTCTCTTATTGGTCGAGAAAAACTGCCGATTCAAATGGGGACGAGAAGAGAAAGGTGCCGATACAGCCGGAACTGAAGAAGGTTCTGCTTAACTGGAAGAAGATGTGGACGGACAAGTTTGGAAATTCACCGCGACACAATCGGGTGTTCTTTGTTCCCCGTCAGCCGGAAAAGCCGTCCGTGAGCTTTGATAAGTGTTGGAAACAAGCGATTACGGCGACAGGCTTAAAAGACTTCAGCCCGCACAGTTTTCGACACTACTTTATTTCAAGGGCTCTTATGAGTGGCGTTGATATTTTGACTGTTAGTAGGTGGGTGGGCCATTCTTCGACCACCATGATAGCCAAAGTGTACGGGCATTTGGTTCCAGAATTCCACAAGGCCGAGATGGCCAAGGTCAAGATAGTCTGACCCTTCCGATGCTTACTCCTGCATGTTACTGCAAAACCTGTTGGCCCCGTATTGGCCCCGCCGAATTTGACAACAAAAACGGACTGACTGGCGGACGGGAAATTCGCAGAAAAAATGCAGCGCAAAGCCCTGATTAGCAGGGGGATTCTACATGGGTAGTTTTTGAGAGATGGTGGCCAGAGGCGGGATCGAACCGCCGACACACGGATTTTCAGTCCGTTGCTCTACCAGCTGAGCTATCTGGCCCCATGCGAAGAGCTGCTGTGCGGCACCGGGAGGGACTCCCGGGCACCGCGAAGAGCAGAGTCTAGGCAAATTGCTCTCGATGTCAACCTTCCGCGCCATATACTCCTTTTCATGAAGTCATGCCCTTTTTGCGATGTGGCGGTGGAGCGGATTGTTGCGGAGGATGGTCCGTGCGTGGCGCTTCGCGACAAATATCCTGTTTCCCGCGGCCATATTTTGATCGTGCCGCGACGGCATGTGGCCTCCTTCCGAGAGATGACGCCGGATGAATGGGCTGCGGTGCATCGCCTGACGAAATCGCTGTCTGCGGCCATGCAGGCGGAGGATGCGTCCGTGCAGGGGTTCAATTTGGGCATTAACGACGGCCGTCCTGCGGGCCAAACAGTGCTTCACGCGCATGTACATTTGATCCCGAGAAGGTCGGGCGATGTGCGTCAGCCGGAGGGTGGAGTGAGGGGTGTAATCCCGGGAAAAGCGGCGTATCCGGGCCAGTGATTTTTTGTGCGAAATATTCCTTAACACCACAACCGGTTGGGGTATCTACTACCCATAGAGCTCTTTGAGCGGGTCGGACTTGGGGATCAAATACACCGAGAAAGAGCGTGTTTGACGCAAGCCCTGCTAAGTTCCCGACCCGCACAGAGAGCTCGTTTTTTGTGCCCCGCCTCAGCTTCCTGAAGAATACGCACGGGATACGCTTTCCCGATAGATTCGTGCCACGGCAGGGTTGGCGGATATTCTCCAATCCACCTGGCCGCCGACCTCGTCCTCGTGCTTCAGAATATTGAACCAGAAGATGGCCTTGAGCCACGGCATGCGTTCTGTCAGTCCGTAAACCTGCCGGATCCATGCGGCCTTGATTTCCTCTTCGGACGCGCCGCCGCCTCTTGTGTTGTTGAGGTCGTACAGGGCGGAGGTTTCGGCAATCATCATCGGCTTGCGTCGGCCAACGGCATACAGATCGTGAAAGTTCGGTATGGCGTTGCCGAACCCGAGACAGGAACTCCACTTGTCCGGCGGCGGCACCTCGTTTGCTCCGCGGGTTTCGCCCCAGTGGTAGAAACTGAGGCCGACCCAGTCAACGCAGTCATCACCGGGATAATAGGGGGCATACGGATCGGCCTGTCCTTCCGGTGGGGGCGTGAAGTATTTGCAGCCGGGCCACGGGTAACCCCAGCCCTGGTTGGGGGTCCACGCCATGGCTGCGCCGGGAACATGCTGATGGATGACGCCGGCGAACTCGCGGAATCTATCAACGTAAAGAGCGGGTTGTTGGCCCCAGGGATACCAGCTCCCGTTCATCTCGTGATTCCAGCGAAGGATGAGGGGTGTGCGGAAATGGGCCAGCAGATCGGCGAGGGCGAGGATGTCGTCCCGGGTGTACGAGCGCAACCCGCCGAAGGCCTCAAGTGTCAGCGCGGGGGTCGCATCGTTGGCCCGGCACGCGGACATGAATCGGGTGACCTTGCCGTGCTCCTCGCCGTGTCGGTCCAGCACTTGGGGGAATGAGAAGAAGGTCATGAAGAGCGGATGACGTACGCCGGTATCCCGGTTGAATGTCTCCATGGAGGTCTGCTCCTCGAGCAGAATGGCCCCGGGCAGCAGCTGATGTTGGTGCGTGGATTGCGCGGACATATACACCTCTCGCGGTTACGTATACCAGTAGGATACCGGTATCATTAAGGATGTAAAGCGCGATCTTGGGGAAGGCGGCAGGGCCGGCGTCAGGCCATGGTCGCCTGGATCGTGAAGATGCGTCCCGCGCGGAGGGCCTCGGCATGGGGCGTGGGGATGATGGAGCCGTAGAGTGTGGCCATGGTGCCATCCTCGTAGGTGAGCCGCAGGGATTGGATGCGGGCTGCGCCGGGGCCGAAGGTATCTTTGACGGGCGCATCCTGATGATAAAGCACAAGTGTGCGGCCGAGGAACATGAAGCCGAAGGAGCCGGGCGGGACATCTTGCGTGAAGGTCTGACGCCCGGGAGCGGTCAGTTCGATTGGTGTGGTCTGGGTGGTGAAGAGCCACGCGGGGATGGCGGGGCTCAGCTCCGCCTCCAATTCGCCCTTCTTGTTCACGCGGAACGGGTACTCGCCCGCGCACATGACGATCCACATATGGATGAATTCGGCGGTGGCGCCACTGAGTCGCGCCATGTAGCCCTTGCCGGCGAGCGCGGAATCAGGGTAGGCCTCGCTGACGAGGAACGAAGAGTTCTCTGTTGTGCTTCGTCCGTATGTTTCGGGTTTGAGGAAGGGAATGGCGCAGTGGCGGAAGTCTTCGAAAAATTCCGGGTGGAGCCCGGCGCGGAGCATCTCGAGCAGGAACTTGTATTCCATATGCAGCCAGATGGACTCGTTCTCCAGCCAGCCGCGTGCAAAGGTTCGTATGCGGCCAATGGACTTGGGCTCCTTCTCGAGGTTGGCATTGACCTTGTACATGTTCAGTGTGCGGTCGAAGAGCGGGCTTTGTTTGACAGCCCGGACGATGTCGCGCGCGATCTTCGGATTCTTTTCAACCCGCAGTGCGTGGACGAGACCCTCGAGAAATAGGGGCAACCGGATTTGGCGAAAACGGACGGGGCACACGATCGTGCGGTCGCCGCGCCGGGTGGTGGTGTAGTCAGTCATTTCGTATCGGAAATAGCTGCAGTAGAGGCCTATCTTCCGGTCGCGCGCGGAGGCGATCCCTGCATTAGTCTTTGCCAGCGCCAGCTTGAGAAATCGTCCAATTTCGCCCGCGGAGAGCTTTCTTTCCGTGCCCTCGAAGCCGGCCCGGACCCGTGCCCTGTATTTTTCTTTGAGCGTCGTGCTGCGGTCCCAGAAGTTGAATGTGCGTTTCCAGGACGGCGCACGCGAAGGGTGCTGGAGCAGGCGTGAAAGGCCGCGGATGAGGTCAGCTGCCTCGACGGGAAGCTTCCATTGGAAATCGGCCGGCGCCAGCGGCAGGATTTCCTGGAGGAGCAGGATGAGGCGCTTGAGTTCAAAGGTCTCGCAGAGCGCCGAGCCAAACTGGCTGGGCAACCCATTGAGGGCATCGTTCCAGTTCGGCCGGTCGGCTTCCATCTCAATGCCTGCGCCGTGTGAATCGAGCGAGGCAAGTTTCACGGCAGCGAGTGTCAGCAATTTCGGGGCCAGCGTGGAGAAATAGACGTGGCCGCGACCACGTTTCGTGCGGACGGCGTGGGCGCGGAAAGGGCGGGCCTCGATGAGCGCTTTTCGATCGGCGTCGGCCACAAGACTGTCGATCTGCGTTGGACCATTTTTCGACAACACGTATTTCTCGGCGCGCGGGCGGACGAATACGTGGGAATCGGCATAGACGAAATCGCGCCGACGGAACAGGATGTCGGCCCATCGGTCCGGATAGATCGCGCGGAAGGAATCGATGAGGTCGAGGTTGTACGTCCAGTGATCGGTCCAGTAGCCGTGCCCGTGGGCGGAATCCTCGACGAAGTGGACGTGGGGCAGCAGTTCGGTGACGAATTCCTCGCGCGGCATGCGCCACGCCATGCGTTCTTCCTGCATGTCCGTCAGCAACCGGCCGAGTTCGAACTCCCTGGTCAGTCGCGGGACGATGGTGGTCAGGGCCTTTCGCCCCAACGCGCGGGCCACCAGCGCCTGCAGGTCGGGCGTATCGGTGCAGACCATTTTGCGAGGGCGCACGAGCAGCGGGTTGAATCCGTCGGCCTGAATCAGGTTCATGAAAAAGACGATGTCGTCGGCCTTGGTGTCGGGATTGAGAAACACATCGTGGCGACGGTTCTGATTTACGTCGCGGTAATTGCTTTCGCCCTGCGCGTAGTAGGTCGGCTCGACGATAAAGTAGTTGTAGTCGCGTTCAAGATCGCCGTGTTTCCGCGCGAAGAGGGGCAGGGTCACAGGGCGCTCGCCGTGGGAGATGGTCGTGGGCATGCCGCCACGAAGCGCGTTGTCGAGCAGGTTCTGCCGGGCGTAGGCGCTGAACACGGCGTGGGAGGACACGGTCATGCAGGGCTGGGTCAGTTCTTGGACGAGTCGGCGATGCTCTTCGCGTTTCCGCTGCACATAGCCGGAACTGCGCGCGCGTTGGGCGAAGAGTGCAAGCTGCGCTGTGTCTGCAGCATGGCCGTAGAAGGAGCAAAGGGTCCGCTCCTCGCCGGGCTTGAGTTTCCATTCTGCGAGAAGCAGGGCGGAGGGGAACTGATTTTCCGTCATCTGCCGGCCCGGCACGCGGACGCCGTCCTCTCGCAGCAGAAACTCCGGATAACCGCCGTCGGTGGCGGTGCCGAACACGACGGCCGGGTCGACAAGCGGGAGCAGCAGTTCGTGGGGAAACACGGCCTCATAGCCGAAGCAGAAATTGACGCCTTTGACTTCCTCGACAACGGCCGAGTCTGCGATGGTGGCCTTGGTTCGGAATCCGGGTGTGCGTTCCGCGAGGCCCACGACCTCGATGTGGGGCTGGGCAATATAGCGGAGATGTTTGAGCATGGAATCGCCGAGGCCGTGGGGCACGATCAGGGGGAGTCCGTCGAGCACCCATGCAGCGGTTGTCTTGCCGCTGGTGTTTCGGATTTTCATGATGCGGACAAGCGCGGCGAGCGATTCGTGTGGCAACGTGAAGTAGGTGACCTCGGTTTCGAGCCCAAGGGGGGTGTGTTGCTCGCGGAGCGTGATCTCGTGAGGGCGGACGTACAGGGTCTGGGTGCAGCCGGGGTCCCGCGCGCCCTCCATGGTGAAGGGTTCGTGATGGATGAGCGTCTTGTCGGCTTGCAGGCGGACAAACGTGCGAAATCCTTGTCGGTAGACGAGTTGATAGGCCCAGTTGGCGGGAAGGAATTCAGAGATGGAGTGGTCCTTGTCGCGCAGGCCGAAGCTGCAGATGCCCTGCCCGCGGTTGACGTAGAAGGCCCAGAGAGGAATGCCCCATGTGCCGGCGATACCGGGCAGGAAACTGGCGAACGGGGTGGCATGATTGAAGTGGGTCAGCACAAAGGTGCCATCCGGCTCGTGGCGATATTCGGGTGTCGGGCTGTGCATCGGGCTGTATGTCCTGTCTATCGGTGAAATCCTGCGGCGTTCGTTTACCCGGCCTACGTGGCGGAGTCAACGTTCGAGTGCATGGCGCGGCGTTACGAGGGGGCTTGGGCTGCGCGGGCGCGGATCATCTGGACGATGATGCGAGCCATGGCGTCGAGGTCCTGCCGCGCCGTGTTGAACACGACGTCGTAATGCACCGGATCCTTCAGGTCCTTTCCAAAGAAGTCGCGGACCATTCGTTCGCGGTCCTTGTCTTGCTTGCGTATGGCGGCCAAGGCCAGGTCCTCTTTCATCTCAAAGCGCGGCATGGCCCACGTCATCCTCTTCCGCTCGTCGGCGACAAGGCGGAGGTGGATGCCCTTCGGCATGCCTGCGGTCACGAAGGCACCGGCGCGGCCGATGATGAGCACCTTGCCGATCATGCCCAGGATGCGGACAACCTCGAATATCTTCTTGTAGGTGGAAAATTGCTCGGAGTGTCCGATCAGCATGTCGTAGATGACCTGATGAAGTGCCGGCTTGTACTCCTCGCGGACGAGGGATTCGAAAGAGGAACTCATGGCATTGTCCTGCGCGACCACGGCGCAGAGCTTCTCGTCGAACATCTCCCATCCCTGGAGGAGTTCGTCGTCGGGGTACTTGTCCATTTCCTGGAGCACCTTGCGGGCCAGGGTGTGGCCGCCGGCGCCGGCCTGGCGGGAAATGGTTACAAAAGGGAATCCGCTGTCGGGAATCTCGGTGTCTTCGCGGTCTTTCAGGTACTGCTTCAGCAGAGCCATCTGGTTCACGGCGCACCTCAATTGGGGATAGAGAACGTCATGGCTTGCAGTGTAGCACCCCGTGGCAGCCGGGAACACAACCTTTTTCCTTGTGAACAATGCCGGGGCAGGGAGTATCATTGTGATGCGATGGATCGACCCACAGACGTGCAGCATCTTCATCGTGACAAGCCCGGGCCCGGCGGGCCCACCGTCGGGGTTCCGAGCCGGGCCGCCTTTCTGGGCAGCTACATGGCGGCGGCCGTAGGTCTTTTTGCAGTCATCGGGTGGTACGTGGGAGGCCGAAGCGGGCATGCCCATGGCGGGGCGCTGGTGGGTGTTTTTCTGGGGTTGATATCGAGTCTTTACGAGTTATGGAAGATAGTTCGGGAAGTGCAACGGGCGGATCGGGTCAGTGGCGCGGAAGAAAAAGGCTGAGTTTGCTGTGTTTTTTGGTCCTTTTTTGGGGTTGTCCAGCGCGCGCAGAGGTCTAGTATAGAGGCCTTGTTATTCAGCCGGTCCTCGCAAGGGACCGGCGAAAATTTTATTGGGGCACCGTGAGTGTTACTGTAACAGCCGCCGTAGCGGTGGCCGAGGCGCCCGTCGACAGCAAGACGGCCGTCCACGACTACATCATGCATCACGTCATGTATCACATGGCGAGTGCCGACACGTGGAATGTGCCGTTCATGCATCTGAAGATCTTCGATGTCTTCAGCTACGACTCGTTCATGGTGGTGTTTTCGGCGGCCCTGCTGATCGGTCTCGTGGCGCTGTTCTACAGACCGCAGCAGGATGCGCCGCGAGGCTTCACCGCCATGCTGGAGCTCTTTGTCCTCTTCGTTCGCGACAAGATATCCATCCCTTTTTTGGGTGATCAGGATGGGCGCAAGTTCACCCCGCTTTTCTGCAGCCTGTTCCTGTTCATTCTCATGATGAATCTTCTCGGCTTGATTCCCCTGTTCAGCGCGGCAACGAGCAACGTCAACGTCACCGGGGCGCTGGCGCTGGTGACGCTGTCGGTGATGGTGCTTGGCGCGATCTATCGCAACGGGTTCCGGGGCTTCCTTCGCGCTTTTGTTCCGCGGGGGGTGCCTTGGCCGATCCTGCCGATTCTCGCGCCCATTGAGTTCATCAGCATGATCGGCAAAGCCTTTGCCTTGATGATCCGTCTCTTCGCCAACATGCTGGCGGGACATATCATCATCTTTTCGCTGCTCGGTCTCGTGGTGATCTTTGGTTACTACTCGCTGCCGCTGGTGCTGCTTGTGGTATGCGTTTTCTTCTTCGAGATATTTGTGGCCTTCTTCCAGGCCTATATTTTCACGCTGTTATCGGCGGTTTTCATCGGGCAGATGTTTCAACCAGAACATTAACAATCACCGTCCGCCCGGCGGACGGCAACGGAGAGGGAAGGACCATGACAGGACTCGCATTGGCAAGCATAGGCGCGGGATTGACGACGATCGGCGTGGGGCTCGGCATCGGCAAGGTGGCGGCATCCGCCGTGGAAGGTATTGCGCGGCAGCCGGAAGCGACGCCGAAAATCCAAATCACGATGCTGATCGCGGCGGCGCTGATCGAAGGACTCGGTTTGTTCGCCGCGGTGATCTGCTTCCTGCAGCTGTGATGCGGTTGAGCGATCGAGGGAGAAGGTGGTGGTGTCCATGAACAATAGTCTCTTCATCTATAGCCCCTTGGCCGTGGCCGCGCCGGTTGCGGAAACCGCGGAGGCATCCACGGGCGTTGCAGCGGAGCCGCACCCGCCGCGCAGCGAGATGGATGTCTCGGATACCATGGTCTTGCTGACCTGGGCCAGTTTCCTGACGGCGGCGTTCTTCCTCCACAGACTGGCGTGGAAGCCGATCATGGCCGCTCTCGACAAGCGCGAGAATGCCATCAAGAAGAGCCTTCAGGATCTCAAGATGACGCAAATGCAAATCGAGGCGCTGCAGATCCGGCAGAAAGAGATCATCGCCGAGGCGGACCGAAAAGCGCAGGAGATCGTCGCGCAGAGCCGGCAGGCCGCCCAGGCCGTATCGGATACGATCGAGGCCCGTGCCAAGGAAGAGGCAAAGGCCTTGGTGGACGAGGCCCAGCATGACATTCATGCCGCGCGGGACCGTGTGATTCGTGAACTGCACGAGGAAAGCGCCACGTTGGCCATCGATTTGGCCGGCAAACTCGTGCGCAAGAATCTCGATGATGCCGCGAACCGGCAGTTGACGCGGCAGTTGATCGACGAGTTGTAGAGCATGAAGAACGCAAAAGTCATACGCGCCTATGCGCACGCGCTGTTCGATATGGCGCGGGACGGGGATGTGCTGGATCGCGTCTACGAGGAACTGCGCTTTCTGGACACCTTGGCGCGTGAGCATGCCGACTGGCAGGCCTTTGTGCGTCAGTTGGCCCTGCCGGAAGCCCGTCGGGACGCGGTTTTGACCGATTTGTTCAAGGGGCGCCTGCATGACCTGACATTCCGGCTGCTGCTGATCATGTCCGACGCGCGGGAGTTGGGCCTGCTGCCGGATGTCCTGCAGCGCTTCGGCACTCTCTACCGTCGGCAGCGCAATGTGTTGTCGGTGTCCGTAGTCACAGCGTCACCGTTGGGCGACGATGGTGAGGCGGCGATCCGGCACAAGCTGTCGTCGCGATTCGGCGGGCAGATCGAGACATCGGTGTCGGTTGATGCCTCGTTGCTGGGCGGCGTGCAGGTTCAGGTTGGCGATACGGTATACGATTTCAGCCTGTCAGGGCAGATGGAGCTTTTGAAGCGCAAGTGGGCGCGCGCGTAGAAGACGGAGAAGGAGCAATTTATGTCCATAGATCTGAAACCCCAGGAAATTTCCGCGATTCTGAAAAAGCAATTCGCGGAATACGAACTGAAGCCCGATGTCCGGGAGGTGGGCACGGTCCTGAGCGTGGGCGATGGCATTGCCCGCGTGTTCGGGCTGGAGAAGGTCATGTCCGGCGAACTGGTCGAGTTCTCCGGAGGCGTGACAGGCATGGTGTTGAACCTCGAAGAAGAGAATGTCGGTATTGCCGTTTTTGGTGAAGACTGGCGCGTCAAGGAAGGTGACAAAGTCACTCGTACCCGGCGCATTGCCTCTGTGCCGGTGGGTGACGCTCTTGCCGGGCGTGTGGTGGATGCGTTGGGCAATCCCATCGATGGGAATGGACCGATTCAGTCCACGGAAACGCGGCCGGTGGAAGTCCGGGCTCCGGGCATTGTCGATCGGCAGAACGTGACCGAACCGCTACAGACGGGCATCAAGATTGTCGATGCCCTGACGCCGATTGGCCGCGGCCAGCGGGAGTTGATCATAGGCGACCGCAAGACCGGAAAGACGACGCTGGCGATCGACACGATCATCAACCAGCGCGGGCAGAACGTCATGTGCTTCTACGTTGCCATCGGGCAGAAGCGATCCACCGTGGCCCAGATCTACGAGACGTTGAAGGCGCACAAGGCCCTGTCGTACACGACCATCATCGCGGCGACAGCGTCCGATCCGGCACCGATGCAATTCATGGCCCCCTTTTCCGGTTGCGCGATGGCGGAGTTCTATCGCGATTCCGGACGGCATGCGTTGGTGGTCTACGACGACTTGACCAAGCAGGCACAGGCCTATCGGCAGATGTCGCTGTTGTTGCGTAGGCCGCCGGGCCGCGAGGCCTTTCCGGGCGACATCTTCTACTTGCACAGCCGTCTGCTGGAGCGTGCAGCCAAGCTCAGTGAGGCCTTGGGTGGCGGAAGCATGACCGCCTTGCCCATCGTGGAAACGCAGGCGAATGACATTGCCGCCTACGTGCCGACCAACGTCATTTCCATCACCGATGGCCAGATATTCCTTGAGGCCGACTTCTTCAACCGGGGCCAGCGGCCCGCGGTGAACCCCGGCATATCTGTTTCGCGCGTCGGTGGTGACGCCCAGATCAAGGCCATGAAGCAGACGGCGGGAACATTGAGGTTGGACCTGGCGCAGTTCCGGGAGCTGGAGGCCTTTGCCCAGTTTTCGGCGGACCTGGATGCCGGTACGCTGAAGCAACTCAACCGCGGCCGCCGGTTGATGGAGTTGATGAAACAGCCTGCGCGAGCGCCGCTGTCCGTCGTCAAGCAGGTGGCCGGCATCTACGCGGGCGTGAATGGGCGGCTGGATGATGTGCCCACGGACAAGGTTCGGACGTACGAGCAGCAGTTGCACGAGGCGCTGGATTCGCTTTACACGGATTTCGTGCGCCTCTTCGAGGAGCAGAAGTCGCTGACGCCCGAAGTGAAGAAGGCTCTCGACGATCTGCTGGAAGATTTTGGGCGGCGATTCAAGGGGTAGGCTGGACGGAACCAGGCGATGCCGAACTACCGCAAATATAACGTCAAGCTGGCGAGCTTGCGCAACATGCAGCGCGTGACGAAGACCATGAAGATGGTCTCCGCCACGAAATTGCGTCGCGCACAGGCTGCGGAGGAACAGGCGTCGCGTTTCGCCGCGCGCTTGCAGGGCGTGGCGCTCGGTTTTCTGCAGGGAGGGGGGCTCGATCCGCATCCCCTGATGATTCATCGTTCGCCGATCAAGAACGGCTTGCTGCTGGTGGTGTCGTCCGACAAGGGACTCTGCGGTGGGTTCAACAGCAACCTCATCCGGCATGTGCACGAATGGGTCGAGGCGAACCAGGCCCGGTTTCGCCGGTTGCGCGTGAGTTTCGCCGGCCGAAAGGCGCAAGTGGCCCTGAAAGACAAGATGGAGGTGCGCAACGCATACGAAGGCGTTGTGACGAACCCGGCCTATGCATCGGCCGTGCGCATCGGCGAGGACTTGGCCGAGGCGTTTCTCGCGCGGCGTTACGATGAGATCTATATCGCCTACAATGCGTATCACGGGGCCCTGTCGCAGGAGCCCGTTGTGGTGAAGCTTCTCCCGGTGGGGTTGGACAACCTGCCGAAGGCAGGACAGGGCGGCGCATCGCGCGAGTATCTTTGCGAGCCGGACCTTCAATCCCTGCTCGGCGTGTTCCTGGCCAAGCTGGTGAACTTCACGGTGTATTACGCTTTGCTGCACAACGCCGCGGGTGAACATGGGGCGCGGATGACCGCCATGGACAATGCCACGACGAACATCGATCACCTTACGGTCCGGTACACCAAGCTGCGCAACCAGGCGCGGCAGGCCTCGATCACGAGCGAACTCAGCGAAATCATTTCCGGTGCGGAAGCTTTGAAGTAAGGCAGGAAGGCGAATGATATGACCACATCGAATCCTACGAACGCAACAGGGTGGATCACGCAGATCACGGGCGCGGTTGTTGATGTTGAATTCAAACAGGATCAACTGCCCCCGATCTACTCGGCGCTGACGACGTCCAACGCATCGATCAACGACCAACCCGACAACCTCGTGCTGGAGGTGGTGCAACATCTTGGCAGCAACGTGGTGCGGACGATTGCCATGGACTCCACCGATGGTCTCGTGCGCGGCGCATCCGTGGCGCATACCGGGACGGTCATGACGATGCCGGTGGGGCCGGCGACACTGGGCCGGGTGATGAACCTGCTCGGCCAACCCGTGGACGGGCTTGGGCCGATCACCGCGGAGAAGAGGCTCCCGATTCATCGGCTGGCGCCCTCGCTCGAGGAGCAGGGTACGTCGGAGAGCGTGCTGGTCACCGGCATCAAGGTGATCGATCTGCTGACGCCGTATCGGAAGGGCGGGAAGGTGGGACTCTTTGGCGGCGCGGGCGTGGGCAAAACGGTGTTGATCCAGGAATTGATCCACAACATTGCCACGCAGCACGGTGGCTACTCCGTATTTGCCGGTGTCGGCGAGCGCACGCGAGAGGGTACGGCGCTCCACAAGGAAATGAAGGCTTCCGGCGTGCTCGACAAGACGTCCTTGGTCTTCGGACAGATGAACGAGCCCCCCGGCGCGCGTGCGCGTGTGGCCCTGTCGGCGCTGACCGTGGCGGAATACTTCCGTGACGAGATGCGGCAGGATGTGCTGCTGTTCATCGACAATATTTTCCGTTTCACGCAGGCCGGGTCGGAGGTGTCCGCGCTGCTTGGGCGAATTCCCTCGGCAGTGGGTTACCAGCCGACGCTGGGCACGGACATGGGCGAACTGCAGGAACGCATCACCTCCACGCGCAAGGGATCGATCACGTCGATCCAGGCTGTCTATGTTCCGGCGGACGATTACACGGATCCGGCCCCGGCGGCGACCTTCACTCACCTTGACGCCACGACGGAGCTGTCGCGTGCGATTTCCGAGTTGGGCATCTACCCCGCGGTTGATCCCCTGACCTCGACGTCCACGCTGCTTTCCCCGTCGATCGTCGGCGTTGAGCACTACCAGGTTGCGCGTGGTGTGCAGGAGACGCTGCAGCGATACAAGGAGTTGCAGGATATCATCGCCATCCTGGGCATGGACGAATTGTCGCCCGAGGACAAGCTGGTTGTGGCCCGGGCACGCAAGGTGCAGCGGTTGCTGTCGCAGCCGTTTCACGTGGCGGAACAATTCACCGGTATGGCCGGTTGCTATGTGCAGCTGCAGGACACGATCCGCTCCTTCAAGGAAGTGCTGGAAGGCAAACACGACAAGATTCCCGAGCAGGCGTTTTACATGGTCGGAGCGATCGAGCAGGTGCAGGAGAAGGCCAAGAAACTGAAGGAATAGGCTGTGGAGTCCTTTAAGTTCACCATTGTGACGCCGGAAGCGCTGGTCTTTGACGAGCGCGTGGATGGCGTGAATGTGCCTGGGGCGGAAGGACGTCTCGGCATACTGGCACATCACGCGCCATTGATTGCGGCGGTGAAGGCGGGCGTGGTGTCTCTGCAGATGGGCGAGGCTCAGCGGTTCTTTGCGGTGGGCGAGAGTTTCGTGGAAGTGCGCGACAACGTGGTCACGCTGCTGGCCGACAGCGCCGTTGAAGCTCCGAGCCAGGCCTCGGCACGCAAGCTGCTGATTCCCGAATCGCAACTGGCACCGGATCAGCGACCCTCATCGTCCACTCTCGTCTTCGACTGAGGATAGTATCCTGCCCGTGCGTCTCAGTCCTCGTCTTCGAGCACGCCACGGAGGAGGTCGGTCTTGAGATGATCGAGGTCCCGGATCTTGCTGCAGGCGTGGGCAAGATCTTCGAGGACGAGAAGTTCTTCCAGCACCACCAGGCGAGCAACGCTTTCGTAGCGTGCCTGGGAGGTCAGTGTGACGTGACCGCCCTCCACACTGAGCGTGAACACCATGTCGTCCTTCCGGATCTGGTAATCGCCGCCCTCGTGACTGAGCCGGTAGACCAAGAACTCCTCGTTGCGGAAGGAGCGCACCAACCGGGCCACCATGAAATCGGCGAGATCCGGAGAAGGGAAGTCCAGCGTCACCGTCCGCCGGAATTCATCCTCGGATGTTTGCGCCCTGGTCTTGAGACCGGACTTGTTGCTGAATGATCGCGCGAGGAGCGGAGGGGCGAGCAGCGTACTGAGCATGGTCATCATGACGGCCACGCCGAACACATCGGCGTGGATGGTGCCGGACGACAGGCCGATGCTGGCGATAATCAAGGCCACTTCGCCACGGGGGACCATGCCGGCGCCGATGCGATAGGCCCCAAGAAGATTGAACTTCATGAGCCAGGCCGGCAGGCCGCATCCGATGACCTTGGAAGCGATCGCTATGACGGTGTAGACCATGCCGAACAGCATCACGTGCCTCAGCGTGGTCAAATCGATGAGCATACCCATGACACAGAAGAAGATGGGCACAAGCGTATTGTAGGCGCCCGCAAGCTGGCTTTGGATCGCGGGGGCCAGGTCGGTGCGCGACATTGCAAGACCGGTGACGTAGGCGCCAATGATCATGGCCAACCCGGCCATTTCCATGAATCCGGCCATGAGCAGGGCCAAGCCGAACGACACGGAGACGATGGTCTCCATGGACTGGAGAAACTTCAGTGCGCGCGTGATATGGCGCGCGGAAAGGAGGCCGATGACGGTAAACACGATCCAGAATCCGACCGCCTTCAACGAGATGAGGCCGATATCGTGCCAGTTCACCGTGCCGGCCGCACCTGCCTTTGCCATGCCGACGACGATGGCCAGCACGACGATAGCCAGCACATCATCGATGACAGCTCCCGCGAGAATCGTCACGCCCTCCGGGGAATCGGTTTTCCGGGTCTCCTGCAGAATGCGGGCGGTGATGCCCACGGAGGTGGCTGTGGAGATGGCGCCGAGAAAGAGCGCATGGGGGTCGGCCAGCGAGCGCGCAACGCCGAACCACACAGCGCACCCGGCTCCGAGCCCGAAGGAGAAAACAACGCCGCCGATACCGACGGCCGTGCCCACGACGGAATAGCGCAGGAACGTGGTGAGGTCCGTTTCGAGTCCGGAGAGAAACAGCAGCAGAATGGAGGCGACGGTGGCAAACCCGTAGAGCTGTGTGGATATGGGGATGAGTGCATCGCCGATCGGGAAGAGGGGGCCGATGCCGTGAATGGAAATGCCGCCGAAGGCATGGGGGCTGATGAGGATTCCGGCCACAACTTCGCCCAGGACGCCGGGTAGCCGCAGGTAGCGTTGGAAGATGAATCCGGTTAGACGGGCGGCGATGATGATGATGGCGAGCTGAAGCACGAGGTGCTTCATCAGGAAATTCATGGCGGGTTCGGCATGAGCGCCCGCCGCGGCGACCGTTCCCAAGATCAACGATACTGGTTCAGCGAATATCACGATTCGTCCGGTTGTCAGCCTGCGAGAATCTCCATGACCTCTTCGGGCTTGGTCGCGTTGAGAATACGTTCCCGAACGGTCGGGTCACTAAGTTGTCGGCTGATCTCAGCCAGGAACTGGATGTGCGGGCCGGTGCGTGTGTCAGGCGAGAGGGTCATGACGAATATCTTTGAGGGCTGGCCGTCAAGCGAACCGAAATCCATGCCCTCTTTCATGATGCCGATGGCGGCAATCAAACTCTCGACGCGGTCAGTCTTGCCATGAGGAATCGCGATGCCGTTCTGCATGCCGGTCGACATCTTGCGTTCGCGGTCGAGCACGGCCTTCAAGGTCTCCTTGCGATCCTTGAGATCCTTGATCTTGCCGGCGGCCATAAGCACATCGATCATCTCCTCGATGACGGCTTCCTTCGTCGTTCCCTTAAGCGACAGCGTGATTGTTTCCGCTGAAATGGCTTTCTTCAGGTTCATCCCTGCTCCTTCGTCAAGAAAGGCATATTCTGGACGTGTTCGCTTCAGGGTCAATAACAGACTAAGCCAAATATTCCTTGCCCTGGAATTGGCGTGCAGCGGCGCGCGCGGCCATGACAAGGGTCATTGCATCCTGCGCGCGGAGTGCTATAACAGTTCTGTTAACCATTCGGAACAGTGCTCAATGCGGGGTGGGGGCTGATTATGGGTACCACCGTTGAGTCGTCGGATAGTGTGCATTCGAAGAAAGGACCCATGCATAAGATCATCAACCACCTTGTCCAGCTCCAGGAGCTGATGGTGGCACGAGCCCAGCAGGAGGCCTCCATGGCCGACGCGCGGATGGCTCAGTTGGACGCGTCGATTCAGACCCTGATTGCAGAGCTGCCGAAGGATGTGGCGGAGCGGTTCAGTCGTCTGGAAAAGAAAGGGATGCTCGGCATCGTCCCGATCACCAACGGCGTTTGCTCGGCCTGCGGCATGGCCCTGCCGGTCAGTCTCGTCCACACGGTCCATGCTGCCGACGCCCTGCATCACTGTCCCAATTGCGCGCGTCTACTTTATTACACCGAGCTTCTCCCCCGGCGTCTTGGGCGGCGCAAGCGCCGTAGTGAGCCGCCGAAGGTGGGCATTGATCGCTTCTCGGCACCCGAACTCATGATCCCCAAGTTGATCTCCACGGAGCGGGATGAGGTTATTGGTGAGTTGTGTTCGAAGATGGAGGTCGAGGGCTTTGTGGATAACGGTGCGAAGCTGCGCGAGGAGGCCTTGAAGAGGGAGGCCATCGTCAGCACGGCCGTGGAGCATGGGATTGCCTTCCCTCACGTGCGCGGTGTCGAGGGCGGCGGTCTCACGCTGGCTCTCGGGCTCAGCCCCAAGGGAGTCAAGTTCGGCTCATCGCGTTCGTTGACGCGCATTGTCTTTTTCATGGTCATTCCCACGGCAGCCAGTGCGTTCTACCTGAAGTTGCTCGCGGGGCTCAGCCAGGTCTTCCAGAAGGAAGAGAGCCGGGAGAAACTGTTTGAAGCGGATACGTCGGACAAACTTTGGAAGGCGCTGGTGCGTCTGACAAAGACGATTATCCACTGACGCAGACGGACAGATTTCTCAGGGGCGCTGGAGGCCCGGCGGCGGATGCCGGGAAAGTCGAACTTCCCCGTCGGTGTACAGAATGTTATAGCGGCCCATGTGTGGCGCCGGGACGGCGGGGGAGAGTGCGTTGATCTCGACGAGCATCCACTCCGGGTCGCCGCCGCGGAGTTTCCTGCCGTTGAGCTGCACGTTCCACACGTACGTCAATGCGACCGCCTTGTGCGCGGGTGGGGACGCCGGGCATACGCACACGTTGCCGCCCGCACCATAGGGTTGCAGCACGGCCAGCAGGCTGTCGTTGTCCTGCTTTGCATCATCCGGAAAGAAGGCGAGGCGGGGCAGGGTGCCGCGCTCAATCTCATACATCTCCAGCGCCGAGTAGATGCGCCGCAGGTTATTTCTACATTCCCTCAGCATGCGGTGTTGCCGCACGAAGTACCCCACACCAAGTGCCATGCCCGCGAGTACGAGGGCGATGATCAGCACTTCAATCAGGGCAACGCCCGCCTTCGTGCCGCGGCCCCGGGAAAATGGCAGAAATCGCACCATGGTGCTGGAAGCCTAGAGGGGACGCGTTCGGGCGTCAACGGATAAGATCGTTGTAGAGCATCTTGGCGAATGGCGCGGGCCAGTCGGAGGGCGGGGTGGAAGTCTTGGCGCAGCGCTTGAGGAAGGTCTGGGCCCGCTTGACCTCCCCATCGGTGTAGTAGCGGATGGCAACGGCGAGGCAGGCATCGTTCTGGAACTGGCTGGGCATTCGCTCAACCGAATTCGCCAGATCGCCAGCGGTGAGATCTCCGGCGAGGCAGTCCAAGGCATCGCGGATGGGTCCGTCGGCGGGTGGATCGCGCAGGCGAAGCACCTCGACGGCGGTGTCCCGCTTGCCTTCGAGCAGGACGAGGCCCAGGTACTCAAACTGGGCCAGCGCGACGATGGCGTCGGACGCGTCCGCGTTGGTCAGGATGCCGTGATAAAGCTCGGTCGCCTTCTGGCGGTTGTTCAGCATCGTCTCGCAGCGGGCCTGGTCCAACTGCGCGATGGCCGCAGTCCGCTGATCACCCAGTTCCCGGCTGAGGTCGGCCGCGGTCTGGAAGGCGGCAGAAGCACCGCTCCAATCGCCTGCGGTCATGGCCTTGCGGGCAAGGCGGATCTGCTGCCATGCGCGCGGCGTGTCGACCGCGGGGCTTGCGGCGCCGTCGGTCTGGGCCAGCATGTAGAGGGCGTTCTTCAGATGAGCCCGCGTCAGGAGGTCCTCGTACCGGGCGGTGACGAGTTTGTGCCGCGAGTACAGCATCATCGATATGGCCAGCGCGACCACCGGCAGCACGGCCAACGTGGTCCTCTGGTAACGCCGGGCGAGGTGGCGGATGTGATCGAGCGGCGAAAAATGGTGTGCGCTGACGCGCTTGCCGGAAAGTGCGCGCTCCAAATCCACGGCGAAGGCTTCCGCATCGGCATAGCGGTCACGCGGATTCTTCTCCAGCGCCTTCAACATGACCGCTTCGAGTTCCGGTGTGATCTCGCGACGGAAGAGTCGCGGCCGCCGCGGCGGCTCGTTCTTCACGGCCTCGAGTACGTCTTTCACGGGTGAGCAGTGTTGGACGCTGTAGGGCAGCACCCCGACCACGGCCTCGTAGAGCACAACGCCCATGGAGTAGATGTCGCTTGCGGGTCCAACGCGCTCGCCGCGCGCCTGCTCGGGCGACATGTAGAGAGGCGTGCCGGTCAGGGCCCCCGTCATCGTGCAGGAGGGCCAATCGATCAACTCGGCCACGCCGAAGTCGGAAAGCAGCGGATCGCCGAATTCATCGATCATGATGTTCGTCGGCTTCACGTCGCGGTGCACGATGTGATGCATATGCGCGTACTGGAGGGCGCGCGCGATCTTGATGATGATCTGAACGATCATGTTCAAACTCATCGGCGTGTTTTCCAGTGCGTCTTCGAACGTCTTGCTGTTGCGCACCGACTCCATGGCGATGTAGTGATACGGGCTGTCCTTGCCCGTGGAGTAGATCGTCATGATGTGCGGGTGCCGGCGAAGTTTCTTCGACGCCTCCGCCTCGCGGCGGAAACGTTCGAGCATGGTTTCGGATACGCCGGGACCTTCCTGGAAAACCTTCAGGGCGACCTCGTGGCCCGTGGTGTCCTGCGCGAGGTACACGGTGGCCATGGCGCCATGGCCCAAACAGTCAGAGATGAGATACTCGCCGATGCGGAAGCCTTTGCCGGGGAACTTGGGTGCCGCGGTGTCTTCCACCGGGATGCTGTTCGCATCTTTTTTGCCGTCTTGCGCAGGGCTCATGGTGATATCAACGACCCGAAAACGCCTGGCCGATTCAGGCGAAGTTTGCGGGTAAGGCTGCGAAGAAGCAAGAAAAAGGCGACGATCAGATGCCGAGTTGCTTCCCGATCTCGAGGCGGGTACGGCTTGTGATGAAGGCTCTCCATTCGGAACAGAACTTCACGGCGATCGCTTTTCTGCGTCGTCGGAATTCCGGCACGAGCTTCGGAGGGCACGCCCTGACCGTGGCGAGATGCTGAAGGTGGACATCGATATCATGCAGGTCGCCGAGCAGGTCCTGCATACTCTTCATCCGGCGGGCGAGCGCAACGATGGCTGGGCTCATTTGTCTGCCGAAGAATTCGCCCATATAACGGGTGCGGCGGCAGGCGATACGGAGCGCATGGGCCGGGCCGGGGGGAAGCGTCGGAGGAATTCTGGAGCGCTCTTCAACCCGCTGCATGGACTTGCGCAATGCTTTGACGATGCCCCGGTTCAGGACCTCGTCCTGCTGTTGATCAAGAACGGCCATATCCTTCTTCAGGAATTGACCGAGGTCCTCCATCAGGGTCTGAACGGCGGAAGACTGCATGAATGAGGTTAGCCGCTTCTTCGAGGATTGCTGACGCATACGTTGCGCCTTCAGGAAGACGCTCCAACCGGGTGACCCGGTCATGAGACGGCGGAGGGGGGCCGAGCAGAGCATGCTCAACTGGGTGTCCACATCCCGGTACGAGCTCAAGGTGTCCGTCAGTTTCTTGAGACGCCGGGATAGGTGCTTGGCCGGCGTGCTTTCAAGCATCCGGCGGAAGATTTTTAACAGTGTGCGCAGTCGTCGGATGGCCACGCGGACATCGTGGAGCGCTGCCGGATTGCCGGCGATGACTGCAGGCACGTTGTGTTGGATCAGTCTGCCCTGCTCCAGCAGGAGTCTGCGTGTTGCGGCGGCACAAGACGTATCCGTTGCGGGCCGGATTCTCTTGCGCCCTGAGCCGGAGGCATTCATGCGGTCAGGTTCCGCCGCCGGGAAGCTGGGGTTGGAAGGCGTTACTGTCGGCCTTCTCCGCGGCGCGTGCGGTTTCCACGGCACGCCGGTAGAAGACTTCCTGGCTCCGGGTCTTCTTCTTGCCGGTGGGTTCGACTCGTTGGTAGGTGCCGTCCGGCAGGAGCTGTCGCGCCTTGATGTTATCCGCGAAGCAGGTTTCGAGAATGTGCCCCATGCGTTGCCGGGCGTGCGTGGCCTCGACAGGGACGAGCAGTTCGACGCGCCGGTCGAGATTGCGGGGCATCCAGTCGGCGCTGGAAATGAACACCTGCGGATCGCCGCCGTTGTGGAAATAGAAGATGCGGCTGTGCTCGAGGAACCGGTCGACGATGCTGACGACTGTGATGTTTTCGCTCAGGCCCGGAATGCCGGGACAGAGACAGCATACGCCGCGGATGTTCAGCTTGATCTCGACGCCTGCCTGGGACGCGGCATAGAGGGCCTTGATGATTTCCGTATCCGCGAGCGAATTGAGCTTGGCCAGGATGCGCGCTTCCTGGCCCTGTTTGCGGCGTTCGGTTTCGTTGGCGATGGAGTCCAGCAGGCGCTGCCGCAGGCCGATGGGGGCGGCCTCAAGCTTGCGATACCGGATGGGCTGCGAGTACCCGGTGATCGTGTTGAAGAAAGCCGAGGCATCCGCGGCAAGATCCTCGTCGCAGGTCATAAGGCCGACGTCGCTATACAGGCGCGCGGTCCGCTCGTTGTAGTTGCCGGTGCCGAAGTGCATGTAGCGGCGGATGCCGTCCGCCTCGCGGCGGACGACCACGCAGATCTTCGCGTGGGTCTTGAGCCCCTTCAGCCCGTAGATCACCTGGACGCCTGCGACCTCCAACGCCGAAGCCCACTCGATGTTGCGGGCTTCATCGAATCGCGCCTTGAGTTCGACCACCACGGTCACGTGCTTGCCGCGATCAGCCGCGCGGGCGAGTGCTGCGACGACAGGACTGTTGTCGCTCGTGCGGTACAGGATCTGTTTGATGGCGAGGACATTCGGGTCGTCGGCCGCCTCTTCGACGAGGCGGAGGACGGGGTCGAAGCTGTCGTAGGGATGGAAGAGTACGATGTCGTTTCGGGCGATGGCCTCGAAGATGGATTCGCCCTTACGGATGCCGGGTACGGGTT
>Ga0116158_10000294_pt1 | contig 52664 bp, 40 predicted proteins | sample AD_UKC052_MetaG_FD_89883 | JGI IMG/M metagenome (GOLD analysis project Ga0116158, IMG submission 89883) | Active sludge microbial communities of municipal wastewater-treating anaerobic digesters from USA - AD_UKC052_MetaG | ecosystem: Engineered > Bioreactor > Anaerobic > Digestate | place: USA... | reverse complement strand
CCTGCTCTTTTGTCTTTCTCGATTAATGTGATTAATTCACCAAAAATAGAAGAAACATTTCCTCTATTGATTTCATCAATTATCAATACATATTTCTTGTCTTCTTTTTCTTCAATAACTTGTAGTTGTCCTTTATTGGTGAAGAAGTCTTTTTTTAGCGCAGCTTCATCAATTTTATACATCGTTTTTTGTGATAAATTCCGATCATAAATTTCATCAATTGGAATGTTTTCATCAACAAATATCCATTCTACCTTTCTAAAATGATTATAATGAATTGGAGATTCTGCTACATATTCATAATCCCCAATCACTTTCCCTATAGCTCTAACATATTTATTGCCATTTCCGACAATCACATAATTTCCTTTTTTTAAATAATGAATAAAGAAATTCATTTGTTGGGCTGCACTAACTTCTAATTTTAAATCTTCACATTTTTCAACAATTTCAGATTCACTCAAACCGCTAAAATCATTTTCTTGTCCGAACCCGATTGCGATGTATCCATTGTCTCTGCAGTATTCATATATGGGTCTATCATTAGGATTGTTGTAGGCCCCTAACGACAGTTTGTAAAAAAATGCTTTGCTAAATTGATCTTCATCCCAAGACAATTTACCCTCTTTAATTACTTTTAAGGTGCTATTATTACTATCTGCTAGTTGGCATATTCTTTTAAAAACTCCTGGTTCTGTATCATAATATACACCCTTCGTTTCAGTTGTTTTTGGTTTTATTCCCTCCACAAAATCCTCATAGGAAAAAGATTGATGAAACGTACAAAAAGCAATTTGTCCTTTGTTTTCATCACTGTTTTTGATAAGTAATTCCTTGAACCTATCGGTTAGTTTTTTTCTATCTTTTTGATGTGCTGCATAATAAAGTGGATCAACGATTTTCAAAGCTTCATTAATAGTGTTGAATGTTTTACCTGTTCCTGGAGGGCCAAATAATATTTGATTTAGGTTCGTATTCATATTTTCAGGTTTTATTTCTGTGTTAAATGCTTTCTTAAAAATGAATGATTTATACTCCGGATCGAATATTGATTTTTCAAGTGAGTTCGAACTGTGACTATAGTATCCTGTTCTTACTGTTTTTGATAATTCTAGGTTAGCTGATTGAATAATAATATTCATTTCCTTAGCCATTTCCTCTAAACTATTGGCTTGTTTTAACCAGTTTTTCTCATTATTAGTAGTATCAAAATAGCGATAGTTGTTTTTTCTTTGTTTACGGTCTATAATTGCACAATATTTTCTACCAATTGTTATACCTATTAATTTGTTTTTTGGAAGACTATAGCAGAACCGTTCGTCACCCTCCATTATTGAAAGCCCTTTTACGATGTTTTCCATTATTGTATAGAATTTTTGAGAATCAATAATTCCTACCTCTTTGATTCTAGCAATAAGCCTTTCTTCATCTGAAGTATTGTCATCTTGCCCCTCAAGCCAATCCATTATGTTTCTTATTGGTTCTTCTTCTTCAGGATTTAATAACAATGCTTCTTCTAATATTTCAAGAGCTGTTTCATCCTTTTTAAGATAACTAAAGCCTATTTGGCCTACACGCTCCAATTCTTCTAAATAGCCTTTTTCTTTAAGATTATCAATTTTATTTTCTAGCACTAAACTAAGGTTTCTATCCCCAATAAGGTTATAGGATTCCTGCTCATTGATATTTATAGTTTCTTGAAGAATTTCAGCATTTCCATAAAAACCAACAATTTTTCCTTTTGAATAAAATAGTATTAGGTTGTTGTTTCCTTCAACTTTAGGTGGGTTAGTGAATTTAGCAAATCCAAGCACTTTGTCTTCCACATTTCTTGGATTGTCAAAATCAAAATTCCAACTTTCGTGAGGGATATTTTCACCACCCACCCAAGCGTGACCACTAGCATCTTCACTAACTTCTTTCCAATCCTTACTATTCCAAGTAATGTTAACCAAAAGTATATTGATTTTATTTTTAATTGGATTTAGTACTTTATCCCGATATAAATTTATTTTTGATAATAATGTTTTAAATTTATTTTCATTTATAATTAACTCGGGATGTTTTGAATTAGCAAAAATGGAAACAATTTTAGGGTAATTAACATTTAAAAAGTTAAATACTTCTTCAAATCCATTGGATGTATCACCAATAACTTTATAAAATTTTTCAGGATCTCTTTCAGTAAATTCACCAATTTTGGATTTCAAATTTTCATATAAGCTCAAAACATCTTTGTCTTTTTCTCCTTTATAAACAATCTCGATTGAAAATTCTAAGTAATTATCGACTGGCCAAAATACCAAACCAACACTTCTAGTCATATTTATACCACCGCTACGATCTACCAATCCAACGAAAGCATAATCATGCCTGCCTTGAAACCAGTATCCTTCCTCTAGTTTGCCTTTTGTGTTGCGTTGTCGTGGTATAAATCTAAATTCAGGATGTGTTTCCTTATATAGTAATAATTGTGATATAATTTCTTCGTGAAATGTCATATTAAGTTTTATAATTTCGAATTAATTATTAACGTTTTTCTTTTTAAATCTAAATTGAGTCTCGCTTTGTTTTTTATCCAATATAATGATGGTACTTCCTCTTTTGGTTCAAAATAAAATGTGGTGAAAGCATTGCAAGCTGTTGCCCTTTTTCTATTGAAATAGGTACTAACCACATTAGCAAAAAGTTCACTTAATGAGTCAGCATCAATTTCTTCAAATGGAAAACCTAATTTTCCTTCAACCAGTTCTGTAGCTTTACAAATGCAGCTACATAAATTCCAATTTTTGCCTTCTTTACTTTTTAGGTATAAATCTTCTTCGATAACAGTTTTGAAAAGGTATTCTCTATCACGTTCTTCTTCCGTAATTTTGCCTAATCCAATTCTGAAATAGAAGATGGTTCCTGCATCTGCAATTTTTCTTAAATGGAAATCACTAAATTTTTTGATGAGGTCTTCTCCTTTGTCCTTTGAGTTTAGCGGTGTTTTGTGTTGAACCAGGAAATCTTCCAATAAAAAGTTTTCATTGTCGCCCTGTATTGTATATGTAGCATTGGGTTTAAAATGCAACGCCTTACCAGTAAGCTTGTCTATAAACTGGTTGTTTTTAAAAAACACTTCGAAATTTTTCATTGGTTATATTTAATCATTAATTCTTTAACAAAAAAAAAAGATAATCAAAAAGGGATAATTATAATCTTAATTTTTTAAAAAGTCATCCATTGCAATTTCCATAAATAATTGAAAGTATGTATTTGCATAATCTCTCTAAGTCCTTTTACATCTTGGACTTGACGGCGCTCAATAAAATTTTGTATTAAATCATTATTATAAGCAAATTGGGAAGCTCTAAAATCTTTTGATTGCCCTTCAACTACTTTTAAAATTGCATTAGCAATTTTCTGAAGGTTTTTTATTTTATTATCTTTTATTATTTCGCCTTTATTTTTCCTTAGGCTTTCAATATTATTATATAATTGGCCACCTTCCAAAAACTCAAAGTCTGGATTAGCTACTCCAGTCATACCCGGTTTGTCATAATACCATTTTGTATGGCCTCTTAAAGTTGATGCCTTGGGAAATGTAGAATTTTCTATAACTGTTCGGTTTGAAGTGTGATCATATAGATCTTGCTGCATATGAAATGCTGGTGAAGCATATATTACTAAAGCATCATTTCCTAATTCAGTCTCAAGATGTTCTAAGGCAATTTGCTGATGCGGTGTGATTTCAAAATGCCAATAGGCATTATTAATATGAGGTTTTAAACTTTTTTTTGATTGTGATGAATATTCTGCACGTTTTGCTTGAATGAATAAGTTTAATGAGAAATCTGGAAGAATCTTGCCAGGAGTTGCAGTACCCCAAATATGCCTAAAAGATCGACCTCTTATATTGACGCCTCCTAAAGGAAAGTTCCTGCCATATAATTTCCATAAATAACTATTTAAACAATTTGAAGCTCTATCTATTCCAATATGTTTTTCAAAAACCTGACCGGGTTCCCATAGTAAGTGTGAACCTTTTTCTAATTGATTGAACAATGGACCTCTATATTCTCCTTCTTCAAATTCGCTAATCATAATTATATTTTTAAATTGATTTACTCCACCTTTAAACCCACATATTTCTCAAAACTCATTCGCTCACTAAACTCCGGATCTAACACTAAAACCGCATCATAACTCCACTTTTACAACTTGTAATCTAAATTATTGATGAGGTGTTTTTATTAAGGTTTCAGTTTTTTTATATCTGCTTCAATCTCTTTTAAACTTTGTTCTTTTTGAAAAGTAGCTTGTTCTACTTTGTATTTATGATATTCTTGCTCTGATTTGTCCAATGCCATTTGATGCGAAATAGTACCTGCGTGAGTCAATAATTCTCGACCATTCAATTGCAATAAACCATCTAATCGAGTAATCCAATCTTGCATATACATTGGTGTTTGTTGTTGTGCCATTGTCTCTGCAAAGGCTAAATATTGCTCTACCAGTAAACCCAACAACTTCATTTCGTCTTCGTTCAAGTAGTTTTTGGCAATACTCACTTCTTGTTTTTGAACTGCCGTAGCTTCTTTTTTATCATAAGACAGCATTCCCAGTAATGGTAAACTGGCATCCACTCTTCGGTACACCAATTCGGCAGCGGTGCTTTGAGAAATTGCCCAAAGCAGCTTGTTCTGAACTATTTTGAAAAACTGTATCGTTTTCTCGTCTTTAGGATCATAATCGATACTCGTGGTGTAAATGTCTTTGATTTTTTGATAAAAGAACTTCTCCGATATACGTATTTCACGAATGCGGTTTTGCAATTCGTTGAAATAATTCATAGAAGTACCCGATTTAAAGCGTTCATCGTTTAAGGCAAAACCTTTAATGATGTATTCTTTTAAACGCTGTGTAGCCCAAATTCTAAACTGTGTGCCTTGCTGCGATTTTACTCTGTACCCAACCGAAATGATTACATCAAGATTATAATAATTGGGTGCTTTTTGCTGAAATTCGGAAATTCCGAATTTGTGCAAAGAGATAGCCTCATTAAGTTCTCCTTCTTCAAAAATATTTTTGATGTGCTCGTTTATGGTTGACTTTGCTTTACCAAATAGCACCGCCATCTGGTCTTGTGTCAACCAAACTGTTTCTTCCTCCAAGCGAACATCTACTTTGATGTTGCCGTCTGTATTTTGATAAATCAGTATTTCGCCTTGTTCCATTTATTTATACTCTTTACTCTACATTTAAACCCTCATACTTCTCACGACTCATACGCTCACTAAACTTATTCACTACTACCACAACCTCATCATTTGTCCATTTATACAAGTTGTAAATAATGGCATCAATCTCATTTTTTTTGAAATAAGGTATTTCTTATTTCTTTTCCTTTTTCTGTAACCAAATATTTTTGTTTTGGATGATTTGGACTATCTGGATATTTCAATTCAATTACCCCAATTTCTAATGCTGGATCTAAATAATTTTGTTTGAAATTTACTCTGTCTTTTAGTTCGAGTTCTTCTTGGATTTCTTGACGACTCATTTCGCCTTCTAAAACCTTTAATAAATTTCGAACTTCTACGGAAGTACTACGGAAGTACTGCGGAAGTACTTCGGTACTTGATGGGTACTTGATGGGTACTTGATGGGTACTTGATGGGTACTTAGGGGGTACTTGGTCGGTACTTGGACGGTAGAGGATGGTTTTAAAATCTTCTTTTTGTTCAAAATCAGGTGCTTGAAGGTTGTTTTCTTGCGCAATTCGCATAATGTCGGCTGTTCCTGTACCTAATCGTTCGATATAGCCTTTTAGATACATTGGCTCTGCCAAAAGCGGATTGGCCGGAACCGAAGTGTGTAACCCTTTTAGTTTTTCAATCGTCCAGCCCAAAGGTAATGCCCCCGGATTGATGACTTCTAATCGGTCACTAAATAGCATAACCTGAACACTGCCGTTGTTGGTGTAATCTCTGTGGGCAATCGCATTTACTATAGCTTCGGCAACAATATCTTTTGGAATTTCATATTTTCCGGGAATGGAAACGGCTTGGGAGCGAGTTCCAACGGAATAATCTAGTTTCGACAAAACGAAATCAACAGCTTGATCTACCAGTTCAAAAACATCTCCTTTGAATACTTTGTAGGATGGAATGGGTTTTTCTACAATAGTTCCGTGAAAATAGACACAACGCACTTCTGAATTGATAAAAAAACGTTGCGGGTCTTTTCCAAAAAGTAAAAGGGCAGCATTCGTTATTCGACCTTCCTTCATTAGATTCAGATGCACTAAAACGTCTTCAATTGCAGCCGATTCTTGTAATTTGAATCCTCTTTTTGCTCTGGCGGTTCGAACAAAGTCGCTCACTTTGGTGGGTTCTATATCTTCTAAAGTTGCCGATGGATATAAACTAGCATCAAAAGGACCTACACGAATTAACTCTTTATCGATTAGATAATTTACTAAAGCGGCATACACGGAGGTTTTCAATTCATCGATAGTAGAAAAACGCTTTCTTATCAGTGCTAGCTGTGCTTTTTGAATAAAAGCGTTTTGCTTTTCGTTTCGTTCGTGAGTGCTATGACTGGTCAAGAAAATTAATCTGGTTTTGTGGTGCAGTGTGGCGTGGTCAAATTCCCGTTCGGTAGGCGAAATTCCCTGGTTGTCTTCAAAACCGTACTGTGTGCCCAATATTCCTAAATAGATGGAGCATTGCAGCACTTCGTTTAAATAGATAGTATCGGTTCGTTGGTCGATAGCGGGCAAACGTTCAAAAAGAAACGGATCGAAAAACCGACCCAACAAAGGATCGGACAAAATGTATTCGAACAACATTTGCCTTTCCTCGGCAAACTCTGCTTGCACACTGCTGATAAATAGTTTGGTTTTTGCCATAACTTTATTTTGTTTTACTCCACCTTTAAACCCTCATATTCCTCACGACTCATACGCTCACTAAACTCCGGCTCAACCACCAAAACCTCATCATACGTTAACTCATACAACTTGTAAACCAAATTGTCGATTTGTTGTTCTAAATCATTTGTTTCTAGTAATAAAGTTTTATTTGAATGTATAGACTTACTCAATTGTGTTAATTTTTTTTCAACTTCTTTAGGTGTTTTGACTAAAGGGAATTCTTCAATAGTTGATTTGTTAATAGCTAAGTAGCCCCCTGCTAAATGCTTATGTTTAAATTTATGTCTAAAGTAATAAGTTAAATATTTACTATTTAAAATTGCAGTTAGAGAATATGGTTCAAACATTTTAAAATCATAAATTCCATAAATTCCAACACCTAGCGCTAAAGGTGTGTCAATATAAACAGCTTCTATTTCCTTAGTCATACCAGCAATAACTATTTTTGGTAGATTCCAAAAATTCCATTTTGAATTTGAGACAAAATCATTTTTAATAATATATGCTTGGTCATATAAATCTCCCATATACCTTACTTTAATATTATCACAAGTATACCTATCTACAGAACCACTAACAGAAAATGGAATTGAATCTGATGTTTTTTTTGATTTTACATATGGTTTTATTTGTTGTGCTTGGAATCCTGTAGCACCTGAATTAATTTTAAGGTCAAAATCTTTTAATAATGAATGGTCATTAATTTTAGTAGGGTTTTCAAAAAATCTAAGTTCTAAGTTTGAATATTTTTCTAAGAAATATTCATTAAAAATATATTTATTTCCCTTAATTCCATTTACTATAATTGGATAGACACCTATTCCTTCGAACACATTAAATTTTGAAACATTTATTGCGTGTTTTAAACCAAAATTTTCTTTTAAAATTTCTATACTTTTTTTCGCATAATCAGATACGAGAAATTTATTAGGGATTATCCAAGAATAATTCCCATTTTGAGAACTTAATTTACTTCCTAATAGAATAAATAATAGGTATAAGTCATAGGAACCAGTAGCTGTTGGAAATATTTTTTTAAAGTAATTTTTGGTTTCAATATCTCTTGACATAGTTACAGCCGAAATATAAGGCGGATTCCCGATCACGATATCAAACCCCACTTTATCTGTTACTTGCTCATTCATTATCTCAGGGAAATCTAATTTCCAATCAAAAAAATGAAGCACGCCTTTAGTGTCTTTTCTAAGTTTTTGTAATTTTTCTATTTGTTGTTTCCAACCAATTGTTTCCAACCAAAGTTCGGTCTGAGCTTTTATATTTTTTCCTGTACCAATAGGTTTTGCAATTACACCTTTGGTTTTTACCATTGCATCCAATTGGTTTACCAACAAATCAATTTTTAGATTTCTAATTTCTAATGAAAGTTTTTCCTCATCGCTGTTAGGGTCAAAAACTAATTTTTGTTTAGCAGAAATTTCTTTTAATAGTTGCTTTTGCTTTTCGTCGTTTTCAACTTCAAAAGCATTAAACTGTTTAGGTTTTGGTTTGCCAAACAAATCGGTTTCGACAAAGCTATTGTTGTTTTGTACTTCCCAATCAATATCAATAATGGTTTGGTCTAGTTTGCTCACCAAACTATTTCCTACCACAATTTTATACTCTAAATGAGGGAGTGCTTTGGGCTCCGGTTCGTCGACAATTAAACTTAACCAAAAACGCAAACGAGCTACATCTACAGCCCCTTTTTCAATATCAACCCCATAAATACTGTTTTGTATGATGTTTTGTTTCACCAAGTTGGGTTGCCAACCTTGTAGTTCCCATACGCGTTCTACTTTGTCTTTGTTGGCATCGTGCAATTTATGCACCAACTGAAATATTTCATTCAACAATCCCATTGGGAAAGCTCCAGAGCCAATGGCAGGGTCGCATATTTTAACGTCTTTCAAGGCTCGGGCAATGGTTTCTTCAAACTCTATAATGCCACCGGCTTCTTTTTTGGTTACAAAATTGTGCAAGGCTTGTTCAAAGGCTGCCGCTTCGGTTGCATCGGTAGGCCATTGTTTGTTGTTTTGTAAACTCGTTTTCAGGTATTCCTTCAAACTCTCCTGACACATATAACGAACAATTTCTTTGGGGGTGTAAAAAGCGCCTTTGTCTTTGTTGTCTTCCAGTAAGTTTTCAAAAATATGACCTAACATTTCCGGGTCAATACCTACTTCGTGATCGTTGGTATCGTTCTCGTCAATAGTAAAATTGTAACGATCTAAAAACTCAAACAAATCGTTGAAATACTTTGCTGGAAAATTGATGTTTTTGGTTTTCTTGTCTTCTAGTTCAAACAAACCACCACTCAAATAAGGAACACGGCTATTGGTAACCGCGAAAATATCGTTTGGTCTATTGGGTTCGTCCAAAGCGTCAAAAAGCGGTTCCAAAAAAGTGCTGTAAAATAAATCTTGGTGTTTGAAGTAGGCAAAACCATTTTCTAGAAATCGATAATCACCATCAATCCATTTTTTGGAAGCAGCATCAACACCCATCCATCCTTTCTTTTGCACAAACTTGATGAAAATGATACGACCCAAAAGTATTTTTACAAAATCACGAATGGCTTTATCATCATTGCTATAAATGGCTGTAAAGATGCTAGGTGTTTGCATCATATAATTTACAAAGGCATTGTATTGGTCTTTGTATTCTTTGAAGAATAGTTTGCTTAATTTCTCTACAGAGAACGCATCTTCAATGGCTTTAATATCCGCTTTGTCTTTGTGTTCGCTTAAGTCATAAAAGCGCTGTGCTGGTGTTTTGCAGCTTTCGTTTTTACCCAAAACATAAGTAAAGCGTTTGGTATCGGTTTTAGTAGTTACAAAATCGCCACCTTCCTCATCAAATTCACTACCTCGAGCCGAAAATGTAAAGCGATAATCATCAGTTCCTTTTTCAAAAATAGACAGTACCCCATTAGCATTTTCAGTATCAATAACACTTGAAACGACTTCATTAAGGCGAACTCGATTTCTAATAAGATTTACATTTTCTTTTACTTTTAGTTCTAATAATGCCAATGTTTTGCCATCGTGAAGTCTCACATCACCTAATTGCTTAAAACTTTCGACAATATCTTGAAATCTTGCTTCAACATCTAAAACAGCAGGTTTCTCTCGCAAGGAAACATTAGGAAATACAAATTTGACAATCTCTTGCCAATTTTCAGTTGAATAGGTTTGACTTAATTTTTTCTGTAAATCTTTTTTGTCCATTTTTATGCTTATTTATTTTGAGCAAACGACTCAGATATGATAATTTCGGGTTTTAGTTTTTCGTAAGAACGAATAGTGACCATTGGTCTATCTTCCATAGTATCGGCTTGTTCTACAGGATAGAGGTTGATGATTTTTATCATAGCATCCAATAGGTCAACAGGTTTTAACTTAGTGGTTTTGGTATCTCTTTTTAGCTTATTGACATCGCGTTGCAGTTTTTGAAACCTACCCAGTTTTATGGCTTGTTTGGCCGCTTTGATCAACTTTTTTTCTTGCTCAGAAGCAAATGGAAAAGTCAAGAATCCGTCTAAATAGGCCAATGCTTTTTTCTCATTGGGACCTTGGGTGGTATCTACCACTTGTGTGCTGGCAATTTCTTGTTGAATCTTTTCGTGAAAATCGGTAATGGCTTGACTCACTTGTTCGTGATGACTATCGTGTAAAGGGATTCCTTGTTCAGAAGCTACTGCATAGAATTCTTTGGCAGTTTCCACAAAGGACAGTTCTTCAAATGTTTTGTCTGGTTTTACCAAATAAAAAGCATCCCTGCGTTGGTTGCGGATAAAACAAATCGTGCTGTTATTTTTTAGGCGGTCTTTTCTACCAACACGCGCTCGCAAAGGCATATTTTGTATTTTGCGGAAGAGTTCCGGGCTTTCGGATTTGAACTTACGCAATTCCATAAGGAAACCTAATTTTTCGTCTTTGTCTTCGTCCACATCTTTTTCAAATAGACCAAAGGATTGGGTTTCTTCATCTGGAGAATATATTTCGCTGTCTTCCCCTAATGCTGAGTGAAACGCTTGGAGTTTCATAATAGCTTTTTTCTCTAATTCTATATCACTATTTACTTTAGCAGTAGGATAAAAGTTAAAAATATACACTTTAGGCGCTACAGAACCAATACGATTCACACGACCAATACGCTGCATCAATCGAGTCGAGTTCCAAGGTGTGTCATAGTTTAGAATTACATTAGAACGATGCAAGTTGACCCCTTCCGCCAGAACTTCGGTAGCAATAATGATATTGAAATCATTCTTATATTGTTCACGGGGAATGTTGGCATCAAAGTTTTCTCGAATCACAAGTTTTAACTTATCACGATTATCAGAATGTACTTCTAACACATCGGTTCTACCGTTGGCAATCAAATTTTTTACTATATGTGTAGTAGTTTCTTTTGATTCTGAGAAGACCACTAATTTTTGGGCAGGATTAATCTCTTTATTTAGTAGCTCGGTGTCTAATCGTCTAATGAATTCATCTAATTTTGGATCTTGTTCAATTTTTTGCCAATCCTTGTTCAATTCCGTTAATATTTCAAAATCTCTTTGTAAGCCTTCAGCAAAGCCAGCTATAAAGTCATCTGCTGAGCATATTTCAATGGTTGGATCAGTCGGTTGAAGCGCAATCATTTTGGTTAATAATTCATCTTCACGCTCCTCCATTATATATTCATTTACATTGAGGTTAGGAGCAATATACACTGTTCCGTTCTGAAACATTTTAGTCATTGCTTCTGTAGCAATAGTAAAACGGTTTAAGGATTGTTTGAATGCGTGAAAGCTACTGTCAATACGCTTTACTAGTAATGTTTTCATTAATTTGGCCAAAGCTTGGGAAGCAATATCCGCATTTTTATACTTGGCTTTCTTTTCCTCTTTTAAAAACTTAATAGCTTGATAACGCAAATATTTAATACCATCTTTTTCATGGCTTAATAAATACATTGTTTTATCATATAAAACATCTAGTTCATCGTCTAATTCATAAAATATTTTCTTTGGCTTTTCTATATCTGGAAAGACAATACCTTGTTCGTCCAAATCATTTTTATACAAGTCGTGTTCATTTAAATCTGAACGCGTTCTTCTTACGGTAAGCGGTTGTATTACTTTTTCTCTGATTTCTTTGTAGATTTCCTTAACTCCATCTTGTACTATTCGTATATCCGGATTGTCTTTCAGTTTTTTATAGGCATCAATATGACGTCTAAAAAAATGTTGTAAATTGGAAACTTCCAAAGTTGAATCTTTAGAGTCTTGAAACAAATAGACCTGATTGGCGATATCTTCAGGGCGATTGTTCAAAGGTGTTGCAGAAATCAACATCACTTTTTTAGACGCTTTGGATCCATCTTTTAAGCGGTGCTTGGTTTTGGTTTTGCAAATCTTTTGTAATTCGTTGTAGGCTTCAGCAGTATCATTCCTGAATTTATGAGCTTCGTCAACAATTATCATATCGTATTTTTCAGCATCCACAATTTTATGCAGGCTGCCATTAGTCACAATTTTATAATTGTGCAATTGGAATTTATCCAATGTTTCTTCCCAGTTTTCTTTCAAAGCAGGGGGAACAACAATCAAAATATTTGAAATGTGCGATGGAAAATCATTAGAGTAAAAGAATTTTTTGGCTATCAGAGTACCTACAACAGTTTTTCCTAAACCCACTACATCCGAAAGGAAAAAACCATTGTGTTTTTCCAATAATTTATATCCTTCGTTGACCGCATCTATTTGATAGGAAAGTCTTTTAAAACCATCCGGAAGGTCGGTTACAGAATTAGGATCAAACTCTACACTTTTGCCATAATATTCAATAAGGAACTTGATATACACTTCGAAAGGAGTGAAGGTGTCGTTAAGAAAGGTTTCTTTTTTTACTTTATTGATTTCAACAGGAAGTATTGTAATCCCCTCAATCCAAAGTCGTTCAAACTCTTCTGTTGCAAATTTCACATCATCATAATCATTCAGCTGTACATTAAATTCATAATTGAAATTATCTGTACCTCCCAAACCGTTTTCTGTTAAATTGGAAGAACCGGTAATAACGGTTCCTGGTTTGTGTTCGTTCCAACCTTTAGGTTTGAAAATATAAATTTTAGCGTGTAGCTTTTTGCTGGGGTGCGCCTTGATTTCAATTTTTTGGGTAGCAATGTCTTCTATAAATTGAAGAATACCTTCTTCGATTTCCTGGTTATAATCTGCGTCTTGAATATCGGACTTAATTTCAGTTAAAAATTCAATCAAAGTTTGATTCGCATCGCCTTGAAATAACAATCCTTTTGATTGGTATTTGGCTAAAATTTTATCAACATCGATACCAACCAGGATCCTGATAAAAGGAACATTATTTAAAAAAGGTCTAACTTTGAAATAGCCCGAAGCCCTAAAATAACCAACTAGTGCATCAAAGTTTTCAATGTCGGTATTGTGTTCAAAGATTCCTTTGAATTTAGTAAGTAAGGTATTTGAATCTTGATTAGTGAAAAACTTTGTTGACATTAATAATGGTATAGTTTAATATGTAATTTCATTTACGGATTGATTTTTTGTAAAAAAAAAACCAGTATGTAAATCTAAATATTTTTAACAATATAACCTATTCAAATTTTGGACAGGTTGTAAAATTAGTACTATAAACTAAATTGGCTTATAAAGCGCCTTTTTGGTTCTAATTTTCCAAATTTAAACAAATGAAATTGTACTGTTTTACGGTTTTCCTCATTTGGCGTTATTTTTTTTAAAAAAAAGTAATCTTTAATAAAATTCCTGTCGCATAGAGCGTGTCATCCCCAGACTTGTAGCTTCTATAACCTCATACTAACCAAAGCTTGGACAGCACTTGTTGAGCCTGTCAAACTACCGCGGTAGTTTGAGGTAAACTACGGCCGTAGGTTGTTCAATCTACCGCCGTAGTTTTGTTTGTTCAGCAGTTTTATTCCGTATCTTTGTCAGTAACAACAACCCCAATAGTATAACTCTAATCTATTTTAGCATGGCCATACCTTTTTCACCTTCGGGAAAAATAAATCCTAACGATGCTTCGGCTCCTATGAAATATTACCCTCGCGCCAGTAATTTTGGCGAAATTGATTTGGAAGAATTGGCAGAACAAGTTTCTTTCAGTTGTTCCGCAACTCCAGCCGATTGTTATCTTGTAATTATGAGTCTGGTGACAGAGGTTTCCAATTCTTTAGAACAAGGGAAAATTGTCCGTTTGGGAAATTTGGGCTCGTTTCAGGTTAGTATCAAAGGGGATAGTAGTGCTACCCCCGAAGCGGTAAAAGCCCAAAATATCACAAGTACTTCGATACTTTTTAGACCAGGGAAAAAATTAAAAACAATGTTGAAACGACTGGTTTTTGTGCCTAAAAAGTAAATTGAATTATTTCCCGATGCAGAAATTAATATTCTGTATTTTCTAAAATCTTCAGTCTTTGGCAAAGGAGTGGCAACTGAAATGTACAACATACTTGTATTTAATGTGATTTTCTTTAAAAAAAAATTACTTACTTTTGCAAAGATGATAAAGAAGCAACTCTATATTTATTTTCTTTATGCAGCCTGTATCCTTCAGTTTGGGCACAGTTTGTTTCCACATACGCATATTATAGAACATACCCACAATGGCAAACACCATCACCATCACGAGGAACAATCGGATGAAAATAGGTTGCCTTACTTATTCTCCCATTTTAATCATACTTCAGACAGTTTTTCAAATAGTCACATAGAAGATGTGGTTAGTATTGTCAAAGAAGTACCCCATCAGATAATTGTTTTAAATAACCGTTTACCTTATTTAAACACTGAAGGATTTTATACTAAAAAAGATGTAGTTCGGAACAAAGAACCGCTGATTTTTATTTCTCCCCATTTACTCTCTTTACAATTTCGTGGGCCTCCCACACTCTTTAGCTAAACTATTCAATCTTTGAATTACAGGACACTTATTGCCTTTTTTTGGCTATAAGTTATTTTCATATATACAACTTTCTAAAAACAAAATCAATGAAATCGAAGATTCACGATTTCAAAAAACAAAATCTTAAAAGATGAGTAAAAAATTATTGCTTTCAATGGCAGTTGCAGGAATGCTATTTACTGCTTGCAATGGTAAAAAAACCGAAGAACAAGGACACGACCACACCGATGGAACGCATCAACACGCAGACGGTGCAGAGCATCCAAATCACGAAACTGATACAGTTGCCCAAGAAGAATTTACAGTTGGGAAAGATAGCGTAGCTCCACAAGAAGCACACGGTCACGAACACGAGAATGGAGAAAAACACGACCATTAATCTATTTTAATGCCTGTAATTGTTGTAATTACAGGCATCAAATTAATAATTATACTATATGAAAATAATGCAAAAAATAATGCTGCTTGGCCTATTCTTGATTGGGTTTACAAGTTGCAACAAAAAAGAGGAAGTAAAGGAAAGTTCGGCATTAGAACCATTGGCTTATACACTTTACACCGAAAATTCAGAATTGTTTGTCGAGTTTAAACCTTTGGTGGTTGGTGAAACTTCAAAGTTTGCTGCCCACTTTACTGTTTTGGGTGAAAATTTCAAAGCTTTGACTGATGCTAAAATTACTGTCAGTTTGATTGTTGGAAATCAAGGCATCAAAAATGCTGTGGATGCTCCAAGTTCTCCTGGTATATTTCGTTTGGCTTTAAGCCCAAAAACGGCAGGAACAGGAACTTTGGTTTTTGATATTGTAACCAAAAACTTCACCGATAAAATCACGATTGAAAATGTGGTGGTTTATCCAGATATGAAAACGGCTTTAGCAAAACAACCAGAAGCAGCAGAAAGCGGCGCTATTTCTTATTTGAAGGAACAAGCCTGGAAAGTGGAATTTGCCAATAAAGCTATCCAAAGACAAACATTCAATGACATTATCAAAACAAGTGGCCAAATTCTTTCGGCTCCGGGGGATGAAATGATTGTAACTGCTAAAGCCAGTGGTGTCGTTGTGTTTACAGGTAAAAATACTATTGTGGGTTCGGCTGTAAATTCAGGAAGTTCACTTTTTACCATTAGCGGTGGCGATATGACTGAAAGTAATATAGATGCTTCGGTAAAAGAGGCTAAAGCTATTTATTTGAAAGCCAAAGCAGACTATGAGCGTTCCAAATTATTGGTAGCAGATAAAATCGTTTCCGAGAAAGAACACCAACAAGTAAAACTACAATTTGAAAACGCACAAACTGCCTATGCCACTGTTTCCAAAAATTATGGTTCTAAAGGTCTAAATGTGCCGTCTCCAATGTCGGGTTTTGTTAAAAATGTATTGGTCACTGAAGGGCAATATGTGCCATCGGGAACACCATTGGCCACGATTTCAAAAAACAAGAAATTGATTGTACAAGCCAATGTGTCCCAGAATTACTTTAGCAGATTATCAAGCATTAGCTCTGCCAATTTTAAAACACCTCAAAGCGATGTAGTTTACAATACTGCTGCCTTGAACGGAAGAATTATTTCTTATGGGAAAAGTGCATCAGCATCCACACCATTTATACCTGTCACTTTTGAAATTGACAATGCAGGTCAATTGGTTTCGGGTTCTATAATTGAGATTTATCTAAAATCTTCTACTATTGTTGATGCTTTAGTAGTTCCTGTTTCCTCTCTTATTGAAGAGCAAGGAATTTTCTACGTGTATGTCCAAACCGGTGGTGAAAGTTTTCAAAAAAGAGAAGTGAAATTGGGTGCCAGTGATGGCTTGAACGTACAAGTTCTTGAAGGTATTTCTGAAAATGAAAGAGTGGTTACCAAAGGTGGTTATCAAATTAAACTATCCAGTGCATCAGGTGCTTTACCTGCTCACGGACACGAACATTAATCTGTAACTTATGCTAAATAAAATAATTAAATTCTCGCTGCACAATCGATTTTTTGTAGTGATAGCATCGGTTTTGTTGTTGATTTTTGGAAGTGTTATCTCTTCTAAAATGGAAGTTGACGTGTTTCCAGATTTAACGGCTCCAACGGTTGTTGTGCTTACTGAAGCGCACGGAATGGCTCCTGAAGAAGTGGAAAAACTGGTTACATTTCCTATTGAAACTTCTGTAAATGGTGCTACCAATGTGAGACGAGTTCGTTCTTCTTCCTCTGCTGGAATTTCTATTGTATGGGTTGAATTTGAATGGAATACTGACATATACAAAGCAAGACAAATTGTAAATGAGAAAATTACCGCAGTAGCCGAAAAACTGCCACAAGGTGTTGGAAATCCCACAATGGGACCCCAATCTTCCATTATGGGAGAAATTATGTTGGTCAGTGTAACGGCAGACAAGACTTCCCAAATTGATTTAAGAACTATTGCCGATTGGACTATTAGACCCCGATTATTGGCAACGGGTGGTGTATCACAAGTAGTTGTCATTGGCGGAGAATACAAGCAATACCAAATATTGGCTTCTCCCCAAAAGATGAATTATTACAATGTTTCGCTTAGCGAATTATTAAAGGCTAGTGAAGAAGCCAATGGTAATTCGTCTGGTGGATTTATGAACGAATACAACAACGAATATATTGTTAAAGGAATTGGTAGAACCAACGAAATTGAAGCTTTAGGCAAATCTGTGATAAAAATGCAGAATGGAAATCCAATCAAAATTGAAGATGTTGCCGAAATAAAAATTGGTGCTTCTTTAAAAATTGGTGATGGTTCGTTAAAAGGGGAACCTGCCGTGATTATGACCGTAATGAAGCAACCCGCAACCAATACGTTGGAACTCACCAAAACTATTGATGCTTCTATTGCTGACATTCAAAAGAACTTGCCCAAAGATGTTCACATTAATACCAAAATCTTCCGTCAGGCTGATTTCATTAATGCTTCCATCAACAATATTCAAAAAACTTTATTGGAAGGAACTGCATTTGTCATTATCATTCTGTTTTTATTCTTGATGAATTGGAGGGCTACTTTTATCTCCTTATTGGCTATTCCTATTTCATTAATTGTTGCCATTTTGACCTTGAAATATCTGGGTTTTACCATCAACACGATGAGTTTAGGAGGTATGGCAATTGCCATTGGTGATTTGGTGGATGATGCCATTATTGATGTGGAAAATGTTTTTAAACGACTAAAAGAAAATGCACTAAAACCCAAAGCGGAACAAAAAGACAAACTGACTGTTATTTTTGATGGTTCCTTTGAAATCAGGAGTTCGGTTATTAATGCCACCTTTATTATCATCGTTGCGTTTTTACCATTGTTCTTTTTATCAGGAATGGAAGGCAAATTATTGGCACCGCTTGGTATCGCTTTCATTGTAGCGTTGTTTGCCTCTTTAATCGTTTCCATTACACTGACGCCAGTTTTGGCCAGTTATTTATTGACTAACGACAAAATGCTTTTAAAACAGCACAAGGAAAGTTGGTTGGTGGAACGTTTGCAAAAAGTGTATTCCAATGCTTTGAACCGCGCAATGGAAATGAAAAAAACAGTACTTGTCATTGCAGGAGTTTTGTTTTTGATTGCTTTATTGGCTTTGAGCCAATTGGGAAGAAGCTTTTTGCCTGAATTCAACGAAGGTTCCTTGGTGGTCAGTGCCGTTAGTTTGCCCGGAATATCCCTGGAGGAAAGTAACAAGATAGGCACTCAGGTTGAAAAAGCATTGCTATCCGTACCCGAAATAAAAATCACCACGAGAAGAACGGGAAGAGCCGAACTAGATGAACACGCACAAGGTGTAAATGCTGCCGAAATTGATGCTCCTTTTACACTTGAAGAAAGAAGCAGAGCTGAATTTATGGCTGATGTTCGGGAGAAATTAGCAGGAATTTCAGGAGTTAATATCACAATTGGTCAACCCATAGGACACCGAATTGACCATATGCTCTCGGGAACACGAGCCAACATAGCCATCAAGATTTTTGGCAACGACCTGAATAAACTCTTTACCTTATCCAACGAAATCAAAAATGAAATCCAGAATATAGAGGGATTGGTTGATTTGAGTGTGGAGCAACAAGTTGAAATTCCGCAAATTCAGATTAAGGCCAAACGTGCAGTTTTGAACCAATACGGAATTACCATTGGCCAGTTTAATGAGTTTGTTGATGTAGCATTTGCAGGAGAAAAAGTATCAGAGATTTATGAAGGCAACAAGACTTTTGATTTGATGCTTCGTTTTGATGATGCCAACAAAGGTAAAATCGAGAACATCAAAAATGCAATGATTGATACTTATGACGGCAAAAAAATACCCTTGTATTATGTAGCCGATATAGTAAGCGCTTCTGGTCCCAATACCATCAATCGCGAGAATGTGCAACGTAAAACCTTTGTTTCTGCCAATGTAACTGGGCGTGACCAAAAAAGTGTGGTAGCTGATATTCAGAAAATCATTAATGAAAAAGTAAAATTACCTGAAGATTATCATATTGAATATGGTGGACAATTTGAAGCCGAAGCCGAAGCTTCCAAAACTTTGGTTTTAACTTCACTTATTTCGTTATTGATTATATTCTTAATTCTGTATCAGGAATTCAAAAAGGTCAAAACGGCTTCCATCATTTTGATTAATCTTCCGTTGGCTTTAATTGGTGGTGTATTCAGCATTTATTTTACCAGTGGTATTTTGAGTATTCCTGCCATTATCGGTTTCATCACTTTGTTTGGCGTTGCCACCCGAAACGGAATTTTGTTGGTTTCTCATTACGAAACGTTGGAAAAAGAAGGATTGTCGCTTTATGAAACCGTTATTCAAGGTTCAAAGGATCGATTAAGTCCTATTTTGATGACGGCTTTAACCGCGGGATTGGCTTTAATACCCTTGGCACTAGCCAGCGATTTACCGGGTAACGAAATTCAAAGTCCAATGGCGAAAGTTATTTTAGGAGGCCTGTTGACTTCCACATTATTGAACATTTTTATTGTTCCGGTAGTGTATTATTTATCTAATCGAAAAAAAGTAATAAATGAAAACTAAATTATTAATTGGTTTTGCAATGCTATCATTTGGTTTGGGATTTGCTCAATCTAGTATAGATAAAGTCTTATCCGAAATTGCCAAAAACAACAAGACGATACAAGCCAATACGCAGTATTGGAGCGCACAGAAAGTACAGCATAGAACAGGTAATTCTTTGTATAATCCAACGGTTGAATATGATTATTTAAAAGGAAGTCCTGCCAATGCCGGTAATCAGACCGATTTTACCATTACACAATCTTTCGATTTTCCTTCGGTTTATGGGAAGAAAAATACGTTAGCCAACCAATTGGATATTCAAGCCGATTTACACTTGAAAGCCGCCAACCAAGCCTTACTTTTGGAAGCCAAAAAGATTTGCATTGAATTGGTGTACCGAAACAAATTGCAAGTTCCTTTGACCAAAAGGCAAGAAGCTACCGAGAAATGGTTGGCTCATTTTAATAAGAAACTGGCAAGCGGGGATGGTACTATTCTGGATGTCAACAAAGCGAAAATTCAATTGTTGGAAATCAAGAAACAGTTTTTAGAAAATGCTTCTTTTATTACCAAGCTCAATGAACAACTTACTAGTTTAAACGGTGGGAATGCTTTGGTTTTTAATGATGGATCTTATTTTGATGTTCCTGTGATTGCTGATTTTGAAACTTTGGAAAAAGAAATTGAAGCGCAAGATTACATTAAAAAAACACTTGAACAGGATAAAGTGATTGCCCAAAAACAAATAGCTGTCAGCAAGGCATTGTCATTACCAAAAATGGAAGTTGGGTATCATTATCAAGGTATTTTGGGACAAACCTATAACGGAATTCATACCGGGATTTCTTTGCCACTTTGGGAAAGTAAAAACAGGGTCAAACTTGAAAAAGCGAAAATGACCTTTGCTGAAACTGCCTTGACTGACCATACGAATGAACATTATTATGAAATCAAACAGCTTTATGGCCGCTATGAAAGTTTGAAAAGTATTTTGAGTGATTACGAAAAAATAAACCAATCTGTTGAACCTATAAAGTTATTGGATAAAGCTTTAGCCGCTGGGCAAATTTCGGTTTTGGAATATTTTGTGGAATTGAACTATTATAACACTACTTTTAACTCCTATTTGGAAATTGAAAAAGAGTATTATGAGGTTGTTGCTGCTTTGTTGAAGTATCAATTGTAGGTTATTAATTCAGTTAAAGCACCCCTTATTTCTTATGGATTTAAGGGGTGTTTTTTTTAGAACGTTGTCAAAGTAGTGGCTTTTGAAATGTAAAACATCCTTTTTACAACCGAACGAAAAAAGATATTCTCGCTATTGAAAACGGAATTAGCCCTTCGACTGCGCTCAGGACAGTCTATGAAGCAAACAAACACTTGGTCTGCGCTACCATTGACGTAATTGTATTAAAAGTACAATAGTAACCACCCCGCCCTTCGGGCACCCCTCCAAAGGAGGGGATTTCAAAATTTTATGATGTCAATTTCAACGCATCATTCAATCGTAATGCCACATTATCCCAATTGATGATATTGAATAGTGCATCCACAAAATCAGTACGTTTGTTTTTGTATTTCAAATAATAGGCGTGTTCCCAAACATCAATAACCAATATTGGAATTGCACCCCATTGTGTTAGTTTTTCGTGGTTTTCACATTGTAAAACTACCAGACTATCACTATAAGGTTGGTAAGCTACAATACCCCAACCATTGCCATCAACATTTTTGGCAGTTGCTGCAATCAATACTTTTAATCTGTCGAAACTACCAAAGCTTTTCTCAATTCGTTTCAGTAAATCTCCTTTTGGTAAGTTACTTTTATTAGTAAGATTTGTCCAAAATATGGAATGCAAAATATGAGACGAAAAATGATAGGATAGCTTTTTTGTCCAAAAATCAACTGTTTCCAAATTGTTTTCGTCCAAAGCTTTTTTTATCATTTGCAAATCTTTGTTTGCTCCTTTTACTGCTCCACCGTGATGAAAAGTATAGTGTAGATGTAAAGTTTCAGCATCCATATAAGGCTCAAGAAAATTTTCGCTATATGGTAATGTTTGATGAATATAATTCCCATTGGCATCAACCAATTTATCAATAGAATTGTCTGCTAAATTGTTAGCAAAAGTATTCGTAGTAGGAAGCACTAATGCTGCGGCTCCAAATAAGGTGCTGGATTTTAAGAAATCTTTTCTGTTCATAATACTAATTTTATAACAACCCCTACAACTGCTGCAACAGCAATAATATAAGGTTCTTGAATTTTCTTGATATAAAGTAAAGCAAAAATTGTTGCAATAGCTATTAGTGTTGTTGGAATATCCAAAATACTTCTGGATGCAATTACACCAACAGCTCCGACTAATGCCCCAACAACCGCCGCAGTAATCCCATCTACAAAAGCTTTGATAGATTTATTTTGCGCTATTTTCTTAAAGGATGGAGCCAAAGCGATTGTAAATAAATAACAGGGTAAAAATGTGGCTAAAGCAGCAACCAAAGCACCCGGGAAACCAGCAACTAAATAACCAATAAAGCCCACAGTAATAACAACGGGACCAGGTGTAATCATTGCCACAGCAACCGCATCAACAAATTGATGTTCTGTCAACCATTGGTTTTCTACTACGACTCCTGAATGTAAAAAGGGTACAATTGCCAGTCCACTACCAAATACAAATGCTCCCGCTTTGGTAAAAAAGAGGGCAATTTTCATCAGGGTAGAATTGTCATAGCTCCAAAAACCAACTTGTAATAAAACAATAGAATTGGCAGTTTTACCATTAAACCATTTTGGTGGTGCTTTGACAAACATATATATAATCCCAGCCAATACAAATAATAAAACTTGTTCCTGTTGCGTAACCAATGTTACGACTATGGCAACTATAAAAAACAGCCACAATAACCAATTCGTTTTAAAAGAGGTTAAATTGAATTTACCGATAGATTTTATCGTCAGCTTATAGGAACTCATTACAATAATACCAATAACAGCCGCACCTACGCCATAAAAAACTGCTTGTATCCAAGACAATCCTCCATATAATTTATAAACGATTCCTAAAAGCACCACCATTATAAAAGAAGGTAAAACAAAGGCAACTCCTATCAACGTTGCTCCTAAAAAACTATAATGTACAAATCCAAGGTAAATTGCCAATTGCGCCGCTAATGGGCCTGGTGCTAATTGTGCTAAAGCTAAACCTTCTTTATATTCTTCTTCTGAAATCCATTTTCTATTTTCGACTAAATCTTGGTGCATATAGCCAACTAATGCTACTGGACCACCAAAACCAATTGTACCTAATTTTAGGAAATAAAGAAGTAATTCTTTTAAACTGTATGTTGGGTTCTCTTTCATATTTTTTTTTTTTAAAGGCAATACCAAGTTGAATACCTGAAGTAAATGTAGCGGGATGATCATTGCCAAAACGTATTGGAAATGGAAGAGAAACATAAAAACTGCTGTTTGTATTTTTTATTATCGTTTTGGTTATTACTGGCGTAACACCAAATCTGCCACTAGTTTCAAAGGCGGCTCTTCCTGCAAAAGTGTAACCGTGTCCTAATGCTACCAATACTCCAGGATGAAACAATACACTATTCACTTTGCTTATTCCGTCTTCGGTTCTTACACTAGGAGCTATTTCAAAAGAAAATCCAATTTTGGCACTTTTCCAAATATTGATTCCTGTTGGAAAATTAACCGAATAATAATCTCTGAAATTTACAGCAGTTTCCTCGCTACTTATAGTGACTATAGGATGCATCACAGAAAAATATCCTGTTATTTTTGGATAAGTAGTTTGAGAAAAAATAGGGGAAGTAATTGCTAGTAAAGCAAAAAGAATAGCGTGTTTAATTTGTATCATATCGTTTCAATTTATGATACAAAACTAATTATACTAAAAAGGTCGAAATAGTATGTTATTTACCTTTTGTATCTGAATTACCTTTTTGAGAACTTTTTCGATAAGAAGAAGGATTTTTCCCTGTACTCTGTTTGAATATTCTCGTAAAATGGCTTTGATCTGAAAAGCCTGTCATATAAGCTATTTCGGTAAGCGTATAGGTTGAATTTTGAATAAGAGTAATTGCTTTTTCGATTCGTAATTTCCTAACATAATCCCCAAAATTGAGGTCTTCAAAATACTTGGAAAACTCTCTTGATAAATAAGAGGGATTAAGTTCCAAGTCATTTGAGATTTTCTTTAGGTCAAAAGTGAATTGAGTGTCTATTTGATCCTGAATCATAGCCTTTAAATCTTTAACCCAAGCTGGTGTTTTCTTCTTATTTGCTTTTTCGTTCTTTAAAAATTTATGATACACTTCGTGCAGTAGATTTTCAAAAGGACTATTTTGTAAATGTTTTTGTTTATATAAATGAGTTGCCCAACTGTATAACGCATCATAAATAACCATTCCGCTTTCCAATAATTTATAATCGTCTGAAATGTTATAGGAGAGTCCTGCTGAAATTGCCCAAAGTCCTGCGGATTCTTTTGCAATATCGTGTCTGTCTGTGTCTGCACCTCTAACAATATCGGCTATAATTAGAATCGCAGGGTCTGTAATCTCATACTTTTTCACAATGTAGTCAAAGGTGCTTTTTTCTTCATAATGCGTGAATTCAACATTAGGAATGTCAAATGGAATAGCATCCAATTCTTTTGCTTTATCTAAAACTTGGTCAAATGGAACATAAATAAATTCGGCTTCTTTGTCCACAAAAGTTTTTATCAACCAAGGGGAAGCTATTCGGTCAATTTTAGGTCGTTCTCTGGTAATCCATTTCATTTATAATAAGTTTAGAATTCAAGTGTTTTAAAGTTACTGCAAATGTAATTAGCGAAATGAAGCAAACAAAGACTTGAGTTTAGGAATGCTTGGACTAAATGAAAGTTTTATGCAGCTGAATAATAATTAATGTTTTCATCCCTAAAAAGTAAATAGAATTATTTCCCGATGCAATATTTGAAGTGGCTAGTATTTACAGTACTTAACGAAGATTGGGCAACAAATAGCCATCAAATAATCGAAAACAACCATAAAAACAAGGCAATAATAGGCAATTTGTATTAGAATTTACTCACTAAAGAATAAAGTCCTTTTGATGCTATTTTAGCTTGTAAACTCCATTCTTGGTACAAAGGTAACATTTTACAGAAAACATCGTTATATGGTTTTGCATATCCTTCCTTAATCATTATCTCATTTAAGATTCTCCCGTCATTAAGAATCAGATATCCAAGAAATCTACCATATTTGTCAACTAAATTATTTTCTTCTTGTACTAAAGTGCAAACATCACCCAAATTAACTTGATCCTTTAAAAAGGTTAATGATAAATATCCAAGTTTGATTAATAGTGCAGCTGGCATTTGAAGTTCCCTTTCGTCTTTTTTAATCTTGTTGCAATAATTCATTTCCGGTGCATCAATCCCATATAGTCTTATTTCAAATTCTCTTTTTGTTAGAAAATCCTCTGCAATAATCCCATCACCATCAACGAATTTTTTGATTCTCAGAAGAATATTTCTTGTCATAATTTATTTAGCGTTTAAATGCTTTAAATAGCGTTATTTATATACTTGATTGTTAGTATAATACAATGTAAATTTAAAAAATTAATTGTTAACAACACAACTAAATTTAAAAGATTATGGCTAGACAGAAAGGACATATTAAATATGTCGGAACATTAGGAGAAGTGAGACACTTCAAAATTAAAGGTAATGAAGGTTACTTTGCTGGATTAAAAGGAGGACCTTCTGCAGAACAAGTAAAAACCGCACCAGGATTTATTCGTACTCGTGAGAATATGAGTGAGTTTACAGCTTGTGCAAATGCTGGGAAATCTGTTAGAATTGGATTATCATCATTGATGAAACAAATGTCAGATAGTCAATTGACTGGGCGACTTACAGCAATAATGAAAAAAATTAATATTGAAGATGGTTCAGAAGCCAGAGGGCAAAGAGCTGTTTTAGTATCACAACAACCACAATATTTGAAAGGTTTGGATTTTAATCGTAACATTTCATTTAATGGCGTTTTTAATGCCCCATCAACATTAACTGGTACAGTTGATAGAAACGAAAGTACATTTAGTATTCCGGAATTCAATCCTATTTCTAATATGAACATTCCTTCAGGAGCAACACATTTTAGAATTATAAATGCTATATCTGTTATTTCAGATACTGTTTTCAATCCAACTACTGGATCTTATGAGCCAGCAGAACCAACTTTAAATGAAGTATCAAATATTGCTTATTCGGATTATACTCCCGTAAATGCAGTAACCCCTTTGATTGAAGTAACAGCTTCTTTGCCTGGTGCACCAACAATACCAGCCAATGTTGCGGTTTTGGGAAGTATTGGAATAGAATTTTATCAAGAGGTAAGTGGTAATTATTACATATTCAATGCTGGTAATGCATTAAAAATCCAAGAGATTTACTAAAAACACCATCAGTTTGCAAGTCTGCAAAGTTTGCAATATTGCAAAGTAAACCCTTTTGAAAGAGAGGGTTTACTCTTTTGCACTCAATTGTCTATAAAGTAGGCTCATATATGGGTTATAGTGCTTTTAAGTATGGAATAAGTATGGAAGACAATAAATCAAGTAGAAACCAATGGAAAATAAAATAATCAGAGTTGCACAGGGAAAACGAAGTACATTAAGTCAGTTGTATATCAATGGTATTTTTCAATGTTATTTGTTAGAGGATAGAATTAGGGAAGTTAAAATTGCTTCTCAAACTGCTATTCCTACTGGTGTTTTTGAATTAAAATTGAATACTAACGGAGCTAAAAATGTTGATTACAAAAAAACATTTGGGAAACTGCACGAGGGAATGATTGAAATCTCAGGTTTACCGAATTTCAGTTTTGTTTATATCCATACAGGAAACACGATAAAAGAAACTGCTGGCTGTCCTCTTTGCGGTTTTGGTTTTCAGATTGTGGATGGTGATTTTCAAGTATCGCAAAGTATCGCTGCTTACAAAATGATTTATCCTAAGTTGGTTGCATTAGCAAAGGATCCTTCCAACAAATTGACTATTGAGAATAATTTTCAATTTTAAAAAACTAATCCAATGGAAAATATCAATACTATAGCAGCACTTTTTGGAACACTAATTACTTTGTTACTCTCGGTTGTAGCATATTTTATCAAGCAATTACACACTGATTTTAAGAGTATGGAGAAAGATTTGATTGAGGTCAAAACAATGGCTTTAATCATCAAAACTGAGTTTAAAAGTGGTAACGATTTGTTGAACCAGAAAGTAGAATACATCGAAAAAAGAGTACACCATTTAGAGTTAACAATTTTAAAAAATCAAGATTATGAAAAACAATAAAATGAATTTAGTAAATAGAGTTATTGCACCAACCCCGAAATGGTTTAAAGTTCTTCGGAATGTTGGAATTGCTTTGGCATCCGTTGGTGGAGTAATTATTGCTTCACCAGTTGTATTGCCTGTTGGTTTGGTTTCGGCAGCTGGATATTTGATTTTGGGTGGAAGTATTATTTCAGTAGTCTCTCAAACTGCTGTAAAATCGGAAGAAGGATTAGAACCTAGCAAATAAAAAAAAATAATCAGTTTTAAATGCTCCATTTTTGGGGCATTTTTTGTTTATTGGAATGGCAAAAGGTATTTGTTTTATATTTTGTCGTTTTATTTGAATGCGAAGAATTGCATTAGAAAGGTAGCCTAAATATCAAATTTGGAACCAGTCAAAAGGATAAGAGGGAATCTTAGCTGTTTTTTTTGAGAGAATGCCTAGGGGAGAGAGGTGTTTTGAAATCGGTATTTTGTGGCATTCTTTCAAAAAAAATTGCATCCATAGGGGTTTGGGGGAATGGAAGATTCCCCCAACTGAACTTACCTAGTGCGTTGGCAGTAGCGAAACAAGTGTATCGTTTTTTATTTGCTGTCTGGGGTGTTTTGATTGCTTTTAATGTTGGCTTGGTGCTTCAAAAGTTGTGCTATAAAAGAAATACTTCTATTTATCCGATATGTTACTTGAAATGGGAGAGCATCAAGACAGCTTAAAAGCAATTTACCGCAGACGTTATGGCAAATAAAAAACGATACTCTTGTGGGCAATTTGATTTTTGAGGATGCCTAACTGTTCTTGTGAAATAGAGGGCTTCCTTTTACCGAAAACGTTGTTCGGATTTGATATGGCATCTTCAAAAAACAATGAAAAAACAATTCCTATTTCGGGTGGGTGCGTTGGGGAGGGGCTATTTTACATAATATGCTTATAACTTCGAGACCGCGGGGTTCGCGGGCTTGAATTATAACGGCTTATTATGTAACATAGCTTGGGGGTGGTTTTGTCTTTCGAGCGTGGGGGAACAGCTTATTGCTTTTTCTTATTAAACCAAAAAAACAATATTAAAATCTAATAAAAAAAGCAATGTGCTGTTAGAGCGTTGGCAAAAGACAAAACCACAGGAGCGTTGGGGAGCGTTGGCCGGGTGGGCGCAAAAAGGTCAGCGTTAGCGTTCCAATTTTTTTTATTCGTTTTGGACAAATTAGTACCTGTAATAATTGTTGGATTGCTTTGGTTTAAAGAATTCTTCTCTGTCGTTATTGTTTAACAATTCGTCTTGTCTGTTCGTGAAAGGATCAAACCAATCTGCTTTTTCTTTAGCCCATTTTATCCAGTCTTTTAATTCATCTGTGAGATTGTTTTCTTTGATTGCTTTTTGTTCGGTTGCTTCAATGAAGTTTCTGTAAATTGTTGCTTTGTCGAATTTTTCTGCATCTGAAAATAGTTTTGTGGTTTTAGACAACTCTATACTTCTACGTGCTTCAAATTCTTTTTTGATTTTTTCTTTTTCTGCTCTTTGTATGGCGTGTATTCTACATTCTTCTCGCCAGATTAATTCTTTTTCGGCGAGTAATTCTATTTTAGCGACTATTTTGGCTAATTGATTTTCCAATTTTACATTGCCATCTTTCCATTCTAATGCTTTATAACTTTCTCCAATTTTCATAAGAAGTATTCCTGTTGGCACATAGGTAGAACTGTCGTATAGTTTGACTGGTGGTATTCGTTTTTGGACTTCTCTTAAATGAAAATGAAATTCTACATCCTTTACTACAATATGTGGTCCCCAATTGTTTACGTCTCTTCTGAAAGAATGCGCTCTATGTCTTAACAGCTTAATGAATGTATCCATTATTAGTAAGGCTCTATCGTAATTTATTTCATCAACTGATATTCCGACGGTGTCCAAATTTTCATTTCGATAATAGGGTTCTTTTTTCCGTTTTTTATGTAATTCTATTGTATTCTGAATTAGAATATCAGGTTTTGTTAGTTTATCAGGAACGGTTAAAGGAGCTTTGGAGTCGTTTTCGATTTGTTTTGTTTGGATAGTATAAGGTGTTTGGTCGTAACTGATTGTACTGTCTTCTTGTCGTATTATTAATTTGATGGGGTGTTCTTCAGAAATAGCAGGAAGTTTTTCAATAACAACTGGTTTGTTAAATTTTAATTTACTCCAATACCCATTTTGTGGAGTTGGAATATTGTTATTTTTGCAAATTTTTCTAAGCCCGTCATAGGTTAAAGCATACTTTTTTGATAATGCAGTTAGTGATTCTTGCCAAACTAAATCGTAAAGTTCTTTTCTGGTTAATTCAATAGTTTCCATAATATCCTATTTTAAAATAGGATATAAAGTTAGGATATGTTGATTGAAAAATGAAATTAATCCAGTTGCTATGCTCAGGATTGGCTATGATATTAACTGCAGCGGGGAAGGAACAGCCAAATCGTTCAAAAGGAACGACGACCGCAGAGAGACCGCTTGTTTGCCCGTGTCGATGGATTTATTATAGTATGCTTTGCTGCTTAAGTTTGTTTATTGGTTCGGATTGAAAAATGCCAAATCAATGAAGGTGATTATTTTATCTAGAATTAAGATAATGTTTCTGACCATATTCATCGATATACACTCTAGGAGGAGGGCCGTAATATTGATAGTCTGCTTCTTCACCAAATTGTTGATAAACTTCTCTAATAATTAGTTGGTCTTTTTCATACTCTTTATAGTATTTAATGAACGTATTACTTGCAAAAATATAATTCATTACTTCCGATGGTAAATTTTTATATAATGGTAGCCCTCTTATATCTAATTCTTTATCTATTAAAGTCCTCAATTCATCAACAGCAGCAGATGCTTCATCTATACTTAAGGCATATTCAAATACTCTTATATCAAGAGTACTTATATAAGGAAAAATATTATAGTCTTGGCCTGAATAATCGACAGGAATTTTCTTTATTCTGACATCATATAAATTATGCTCAGATACTATCCCGTTTTTATTTGTGATAGTGTATTTATCATCAACTATTAAACTATGAATCATTTTCTTTGTTGTTTTATCAGTTAAATATAAAGATTCTTTGGGGATGATAATTTGTCATTTATGACTTCATACCGTAATATACTTTTTTTTAGACCTATATCACAAAGATAAATCACCAATTTGGATTTATTTTTATTATCATCATTATTTTTTACTGCATATTGAATTGCTTTATTGTATTTTTTTTCAATATTGAGAAGTGTACCATTATCACGATTAATGATTACTTGAATAAAGTAATTGGTTAACCCATCTTCATCTTTTATTAATTTTTTAAAATCCTTTTCATAAGAAGCCACTGGAGGATTCATAGCTTTAAACTCCAACAAATGTTTTCTTTTTTTATCTTCGCCATATAAACATACATCAAAGTTACCTGATTTTTTATTTTCTTCTTTTCCTGTAAAATAATATTTTTCTTTTGTGGGTGCTTCGACAGAATAGAAAAATTTACTTTCGTTTTCTATTTTTTTAATAAACAAAAATCTTGACTCTTGTTCGCTAACCCGTTTTAAATCATCTCTTTTTTGAGGATAAACTAGTCTATTGGTTGTTTCGTTATTTGCATCTTTAATACATTTTAGTTCAATAACTTCTTTTAAAGAATCTAAAATCAAATTTTCTACATCATTTTCCATCAGCTATTTTTTTTTAATTCGCATTTCAATCGCATCCAACTTTCAGATACAATTAATAAATCCCTATTGAGGTGATGTCTATATAAGCTGTAACCTAAAAATTCAGAATCAAAATCAATTTTAAAGTTTATATAGAATTCATTGTTTTCTGTAATTACTTTCTTAGCCTCTTCAATTATTTGTGGCATAATTTTATTTGTATATTCAAGGCACTCTCTTTCTGTCATTTCATTATTTGGAACAAAAATAAACTTTATAGGTTCAGTATATTTTCCAGTTTCATAAACAGAAATATCTTGTGAGTTGTCACAATAGCCAATTATTAAATATCCATTTTCAAATTTTACTCTTTTTTCCATTTTTGAAGTTTTTTTTTTTACTTACACACCATATCGGTTATTACCATTTAGAATAAAGTTTTATATAAATTAAACCAAACTATATTCTAACTTCGTTTTCCACTTTTTCCAATCGGGCATTATTTTTTCTTGCAATTCATAAAATGCTTTTGTGTGATTGTGATGCACCAAATGACATAGTTCGTGGATCATAACGTATTCGATGCTTCCTTTGGGAGCTTTGATAAGTTCTGGATTTAGTATTACTTTTCCTTTTGCAGTGCAACTTCCCCAACGTTTGTTCATTGTTCTAATTTCGATTAGAGGTTTCTCGATATTGTATTTGGCAAAGAGACTTAGTTTCTCTTCTAACACTAAATTGAAATGTTCCACCGCTTTTTCTTTATACCAATTTCTAATTACTGTTTCAGTCTTTGTATTTGCTTTGTGAAATACCATCAACTTGCCCCGATATACTTTTACCTGGTTTATTTTGGCAACCTCAGAATATAAAAGGTATTGTCTTCCTAGATATAAATGTGTTTCACCGTTTATGTATTGGCGCGCTGGAGTTAGTGGGTGATAGGATAGAAATTCATTTTGTTGTTTGATGATCCAACGTGCTTTTTCTTTTACTTTTTCCTCAATCTTTTCATTAGTTGTATCCGATGGAGCAAACACTCTTACCATACCCTCCGGGAATACTTTTATGCCCAATGTTTTTCTGTCCTGAAAAATTAGTTCATAGCTGATATCCTTTTTGCCGTATTTAATATTTTGAGTTTTGGTAATCATTATACAAATTTGTATTTGGCCACATCAAGGCTTTGTTCTACTAAATCATCTATTTTTTTGAATGAAATGTCTAAATCGTGTTTTGCTTTTATATCAAAAATGTAATCATCAATGGTAATCTTTATTTTACCTTCAATATCGGATTTGTTTTGCCAATCAATAATAAGAATGTCATTATCAAAAACTATCGATCGTATTACTTTATCAATATCCATAGCTATTTCAATGGCTACCTCTGGATTTGAATTGAGTTCGTCTTTTAAAATATCTTTGGTTAGATTGTAGATAGCAATTCCGGTGTCATTACCATTAAGTTCATTAGGAACGTTGTTCCTTTTACCACTTAAAAACTCGTCCTCATATATTCTTACTTTAGTGAGGTATTCTGCTTCATTAATACGTTCCAGTCTGTACAATTCAATAGTTTCTCTTATTAAGGCCGAAAGTTTTTTATAGTAAACTGGATCTTCATTGATTTTTACATTAATTGCTCTAATCGTTCTACTGGCAATATGGTCTGCTTTTGCAGCCTTGCCTATCATTTTTTCAACTTCTGCTTCTCTGTCCTCTTTATTGAAAATGTTTACTAATCCAGTTACCTTTAACATTTCTCCTTCAGTAGTAATGTGTTTGTCGATTAATTTTTGAATTTGAACTTCGTATGCTGCATAATCTGCTTCATCTGAATATCTTCTTTTGACCGATATTCTTAGCTCTAAAAAGAATTTTAAATCCTTTTTGTATTTAGCAATGATTTTATCCGGAGTTTTAGTTTCAAATTCGAAGCTTGACAATGCCATTTTTAAAAGGCGTGCAAAGTTTGAAACCTTTTCGTAAAAGTTATGTCTTATTTCTTCATCTGCCAAAAGCACTTCATAAGCTGGTTCATCATATTTATTGCTTATGGTTTTGAAAATATCCCAAACCTCGGAATGTGCTTGTGGTAATTTTTTTATTTCCTCATTGATGTTGGTAAATGTTCCTGCCAAATCTTCTTCGTCATATATGTTTTCGCCGGAATAAGTATCTAAGGCTTTGTCGAGATTTTCGAGATTGCCGTAATAATCAATAATATATCCGTAATCTTTTCCGGGATGTAATCTGTTTACCCTTGCAATTGCTTGTAACAATGTATGTTCTCTTAAACTACGTGTTAAGTACAAAACAACATTTCTTGGAGCATCAAATCCTGTCAGCAATTTGTCTACTACTATAATAATTTCTGGTGTATCTTGTTTTTTGAAGGCACTGATTATTGATTTTTCATATTTTTCAGTAGTACCGTACTTGTCCATTTTGGATTTCCAGAACTTCTTTACTTTATCATCAGCTTTTTCAAAGGCATCATCTTCTCCTTCACGCGTGTCTGGCGCCGAAATAATTACTTCGGATGTTACTTTTCCGATTTCGTCCAAGTACTCTTTGTATTTTATTGCTGTGGCTTTGTTTGGTGCTACTAATTGTCCTTTAAAAACAGTGTCCTGCCAATTGTCTACAAAATGTTCCGTTATGTCCCAAGCTCTTGCATAAATGATTTGGTCTGCTTTATTGAGCATATTTTTAGTGCTGAATTTTCTTTTTAAAGCGGCTTTTCCATAAGTAGTTAAAGGTTCTGAAATCTTATTGAAATAGTTGTCAATAGGGTTGTCATTTACTTCGATTAGATTATGTCTTCCCTCATAAAGTAAGGGAACAACTGCACCATCCGCCACAGCATCATTGATAGAATACACATCAATTAAACCCCCAAATTTATTGGCAGTACTTTTTTCTTTCTTCATTAAAGGTGTTCCCGTGAAAGCAATAAAACAAGCATTTGGAAACACTTGTTGCATTCTGACATTGAAAGAACCATATTGACTGCGGTGTCCTTCATCTACCAAAACAAATATTTCGGACGATAGGAAGGGAGTGACTGAGGCATCAACTGCCGCTTTGAATTTGTGGATTAAAGTTGTTATTACAGCATCGCCCGGTTCTGCAATTAGATTTAATAAGCTTTTGTCTTTTTTAAGTTTGTCAAAATCTTTATCCGTAAGTTTTTCGCCTTTTAATTTTTTGATGATTTCTTTTGAAGCTCCAACTTCGGCATTTACAACGGGAAATTGGCATTTTTGAAATGTTTCGGTTATTTGACTGTCTAAATCGATACGATCCGTAACCAATATAATTTTAGGGTTTTTAATATTAGGATGCGAAGCTATCATTTGCGCCAGCATTACCATAGTTAGTGATTTTCCGCTTCCTTGTGTGTGCCAAATTACTCCACCAGTGTATTTGTTGCTTGTTTTAGTGTTCAGTCGAGATAGGGTGTTTTTAATGCCATAATACTGTTGGTATCTTGCTATCTTTTTTGCACCATCATCATATAAGGTGTAATTAAATAATAACTCCAATGTTCTTGCCGGATTGCAAAAACTGTAAAGTAACTTGTCTTGTTCTGTTACAGTAGTGGCATTGTCAACTATATTGGCAATGAACTCATTTCTTTTTTCGTGCCAATCTATAAGTTTATTCCAATCTTCTTTATTAACAGGAGTGGATTTTATATTTTGAATTTCATCTTCCCAAAGTGACTGCTCTTCTTTGGTTTTGAATAATTCTTTCCAGAAACTCCAGAACTCTTTGGGTGTTGCAGTCGTTGCATACTTTGCATCGTTTACCGCAATTGCCATTACTATGTTAGAATATAAATATAATGAACGTATGCCGTCGTCTTGTTGGTTGCGTAAGTGTTGTTCAATAGCCTTGTCAACAGGATCTTTTATTATTGGACTTTTACATTCTATTACGATCATAGGAATGCCATTGATAAATAATACAATGTCTGGACGGTAATGATCGCTTCTTTCTGAACGCAACACACTAAACTCCTCAGAAACGTGGTAAGTATTGTTTTCCGGGTTTTTCCAATCAATGTATTGAAAAGAAAAGCTTTTTTTATCTCCTAAAACGACCTGTTCTAAACTTTTACCTAATGTAATTAGTTCATAAAAGGTTTTATTAGCAGCAATATAACCCTCTTGTATTGGTAAGTCTCTTAATGCCAATAGTGCATTGTTTATATTTGCCTCTGTAAATTCAAACTCTTTTTGTTTGTATTCTATCTTGTTTATTCTACGTAATTGTTCTTTAAGTATATCTTCTAATAAAACGTTGGAAGTCCTGTTGTTTCTTGCTTCTAATGCTTCATCAGGAGTTAGGTATTGCCACCCCATATTCATTAAAAGTTTTAATGCAGGTAGTTGTGATATATAATCTTCTATGAAAGAGGGTGTATTCATATCTAATGTTTTTCTTTATCAATGTAGTTTTTTCGTACAGCTATTGTTTTATTCAAATTAATGATTATCTTTGCAGTGTCAATGCACAAAGTGTAAAGGACGTGGTTGCCCACTGAACCGTAACTGTGGACCGCATTCAACGAAGTGCGGTTTTTTTTTTGCTACAAACTTTCCCTGTACTTTTTATATTCCCATTCAAAATCTTTCCTTTTAAGTACTTCAACATAAAATGCAGTAACTATCATTAATTTATCTGTTACCGGTTTTAAAATCACAACAAAGTCTTTTTCTTCAAACCAATAATGTTTTTTCAGATATCCTTGGTCTATTTTTTCAAAATACTTAATTTTAGGATTGTCTTTTTGAATTAAAATTTGTTTTATCCAATGTATTCTATTCGCTCTCAATTTGTCAAATGTTCTTGGCTTTCCCTTTAAGGGTTCTCTTGTCAATAAGTGAACAAATGTTTCAGGTAATCCTTCAAAGCCTTTTATCCAAGATTTTTGATGTTTTACTGTAATTTCTTTTCCGTCAACTTCTACATAATCGTGAAAAAAATCATTTCTATATATTTCGTGCATTTCTGCTAGTTGTGCTGCTGTGGGGCCGACATCCTCTAGATTGTCAAACAAATCCTCTAAATCCTCCAAACTAATCATTAGAAATTGGTTTTATTTGGAAGTCGTGAATAAAGAATTTAGTTTCCCAAGGTTCAGTGCCGTCATCTAACAAATAACCGGAACATTCCTCTATATAATCAATTACTTTTTTTCTGATTGGCGAGGCATTCTCTTTTTCATTTTGTTTTCTTGCTTTATAGCAAATAGCACCAATAAACAAATCAGTCAATTGAAGAAACTCATTTTCATCGGAGTGAATGTGTTGAAAATGTTTGAAAGGGGATTTATCATTGTGAAAAGCATTCAACTCTTTTTCCAACAATAATAATCTAGTTGATCCTCTAGTATCTTTTATATCGAGATATACACGATATTCATCATCACCGTATGACACTTTGTTGTTTAACAGGATTTTCAGTGTTTTGTAATAATAACTGTTCTGGTCTTCCCGATTGTAACGAGTATGCCCTAAATTCTGTTTGTGTTTGACAAGCACACTTCTAAACTCAATATTGCTTCTAAAAAAGAAATCTATCAACTCTTTATATAATTCCCAACGCGACATAGAAAGCTGATTCCACTTTACTTCAGTAGGTGTGTTGTGTTTTAGTTTGATTGCTTTTATTACTTTTTTTAAAGCATCGTAATCATCTCGGTTAATTTTAGTATAACCAATGCACATTACTTCGGACTTGTCGTTTTCTAAGTGACAGCTTTCGTCGATATAGATATTATAGGTTGTGCTCATAATTGATTTATTTTACATTCACTCTTATTTTTCCAATTAGCAATTGTTGCATTAAACCTTTCTTTTGCAACTGCAACGCTTCTAATTTGGTTTCATAACTTTTCAGCTCTTGGTTGGCAGTTTCTAATACTTGGGCTATGGTGATTTGTTCTTCTATTGTTGGAACCTTAACTTCTAATTTTAGAAAGTCTTTTTTGCTCATTACTCTATTCCTACCTGCACCACCTGGAGAAATTAATTCTAACATACTTTTGAAAAAACTTTGAAGAACAAAGAATTTAAAATACAAATGCGTTGCTGTTTTTGGATTAAAAACATAGGTTGGAAAACGATGTGAAACTAAACCACCTTCATCTTCTTTTGAAGCTATTGCAATAGCTTGTTCCCAAGCAAATGTTATATTAACTACTAAATCATTTTCTTTTACTTCAAATAATTTAGTCATAGCAATAGCATTGGGGTCAAAATCTGGTTTGTGAAATACACCTTTACCGTGACTACGTAATCCTAATGCTAAAAAAGTTTCATTAGGTTTGTCAACTTCTCTGGGCGTATAAATTAACAAATCATTTAAAGGCTTTAATCCCCATTTTTCACTAAACCCACTTAATCTTTTTTTACCGGTTAGAAGTTGTTGAGCAAGTCCTTTGTTTCTTGTCTTTAAGGAATTAATGGTGTTTTTGCAATTTGCAATTGCTTCATCCCAAGTAGAAAGGATTTCGGCTATTTTTTGTTGTTCGGGTAATGGTGGGATTGGGAGTTTTAAAGCCTTTACATCATCTTTATATAAAGCTCCAAGAGTAGAACTTGAATTGATTCTCCTTACCTCTCTATTGCCTATTTCAGCTTTGAAAAATGAAAAAACAAAATAAGGAAGTACACTTGCATTCAATTTTAATAAATACAGATTTGGGGCTAAAGTTGCAAATTCCGTTCTCTTTTCATACATATAAATTTTACCAATCTCACCTCTCTTGGTAATCAATACTTCTCCGCCATATAGCATTGTTTTTTTAAGAAAAAAATATGTTTTTTTATCTACATATTTTACATCTTTTAAGTTGCTTGAGTTTTCTAAATCGGTTGCTCTAACGTACCAAGCATATTCAAATGTATCAAAAATATTTACGTTTTCTTTTACGTCTGCAAAACTTCCATTCGCTTCAAAATCGGTAAGTAAATCTAGGCAATCATTAAGTTTTTTTATTTCCCAATCCACAGGAATAATCCCAATGGCAGTTTTTTTGTAGCCGTCTTGAGTTTGCATCTTATTGTGGCTTATTATCGGTGTTGTATCGGTGTTGTTCATATTAAAATCCTAACTCTACTAAATACTTGTTCATTTTATCTTCAACAGCAACTAGTTCATTTTTTAATGATGCAATTGTTTGTTGGGTTTGTTTTACATCAATAAGTTCTTCTTCCTCAAAAGTATCTACATAGCGCGGAATGTTGAGGTTGTAATCATTATCTTTTAAATCTTTGATTGTTGCTCTAAAAGCATATTTATTTTCAACAACAACGCCATTTTCTGTATTCAATGGAGTAGTATTTTTGAAAGCAACATAGGTATCTACGATTTTTTTAATGTCGCTTATGTTTTCATTATCACGCAGTTTGTTTTGATTTTTACCCGCTTCAAATCCTTTGCTAGCATCTATAAACAATACATCGGTATTATTTCCTTTTGCTTTGTTAAATAGTAATATTGAAGCCGGAATACCAGTGCCAAAAAACAAGTTGGCTGGTAAGCCAATCACTGCTTCCAAAAGGTTTTCCTCGATTAATTGTTGGCGTATTTTGCCTTCGCTACTGCCACGAAATAATACACCGTGAGGCATAATAACTCCCACACGTCCTGTGTCTTCATAAGTGGTTTCAATCATATGACTGATAAAAGCGTAATCGCCTTTACTTTTTGGAGGAACTCCTCTATGATAGCGGTTGTGAGTATCAGCAATAGCGGTTTCAGCTCCCCATTTGTCTAACGAAAATGGCGGATTTGCGGTAACGATGTTGAACTTCATTAAGTTATCTCCTTCCAACAAACGAGGATTGTTTAAAGTGTCTCCCCATTCGATAGTGGCATCATCAATCTCGTGCAAAAACATATTCATTCGAGCCAATGCCCAAGTGCTTCCGTTTACCTCCTGACCGTATAAAGCAAAGTTATTGCTTCCCACTTCCTTGGCCATTTTTATCAACAAAGACGCACTTCCGCAGGCTGGATCGCATATACGATCACCTGGTTGTGGATCTAATAATTTTGCTAACAATGTAGAGACTTCGCTTGGGGTATAAAATTCACCAGATTTCTTACCTTCTTCCCCTGCAAACATCGAAATCAGGTATTCGTAAGCATCGCCTATGATGTCATTTCCTTCCAAGTGTGAAGGCTGTAAATCCATTGCAGCAAAATCAACTAATAAGTTTTTTAATCTTCTGTTTCTATCTTTGGTTTGGCCCAAATTGTTTTCAGAGTTAAAATCAATACTTCTGAATACTCGATCTAGTTTACCTCTGTTGGCATCTTCAATACGCTCTAACGAAGTATTGATGAGTTCACCCAGATTCGCTTCGTTTCTGTTTTCAAAAAGAAATTCAAAGGTGGCATTTTCCGGAAGTTTGAAACGCTCGTTTGCCAGAGCTCTTTCAATACGCTCTGCATCACCATTGTATTTTGTGGCATAGAATGCTTTTTTGTCTTTCCAAACGTCGGATACATACTTTACGAACAGCATTGTCAGTACATAGTCTTTGTATTGACCGCTACTTAATACTCCTCTAAAAGTGTCGCAAGCTTTCCAAACGATTTGGTTGATTTCTTTCTGTGTGATCTTATTGCTCATTGTTGTTTATTTTACGATTTTATTAATTATACCTTGAAACAAGGCAATCTTTTGTTCTATAATTTGGTTTGACAATTTTATTTCTTCGGAATGTAAAGTGCTGATAGTAGCTATTTTATTTTGAACTTCTAAATTTGGAATAGCCAAACTAATATTTTCTATTTCTCCTTTCCTTATCGATGGAATAGAACTACCTGCACCCATACTTTGAAAGAGTCCTTGGTATTTTTGGGAGTTAAAAAGAGTGGCAATATACTCTGGATTTACTTTGTTTTTATTTACTCTGATGACATAGAATATAGAGGAGGCGATAGCTGGTCCCATAAGCTTGTTGTAAGTCCAAGCAAAGTTTCTGAATCCTTTGCCAACAAAAAGTACGTCTCCATCTTCTAATAGATGACTTTCGTTTTTATTATCTATATTTACAAAGGCATCAACGTCACTTTGAAGATTACCAAAATCATCAAAGTTTTTAGCTTGCAGGTATTTAGCAAAACCTTTATCAAGTGGTTTTACATAAAGTCCAAACTTTATATTAGCTATATCTTTTAATAGTTCTTGCATCTGAATGATTTTGTAGTGCTTTTCAAATTATTTTCAAAGATATTAATAATATTTCATTTCTGCTGAAAAATTTTGTAGAATTATTCAAAAAATATTTTAATGTGTTTTTTAGTGCTTTATTTAAGTTGGCAAAAATAATTCTTCAAGTGCTATTTTAATGAATTTGCTATAGCTATTTAGAATGAAACTAAATCACTTGAAATGAGGAAAACCGTAATTTCAATATTTTTTAAATAGTTAAATTTGGATATTAATTTTCTTACTAATGGGTTTTTGGTTAGTATGATACGTATAAAGAAGGCAAACACAACAACAATAAATGAGCAAAGTAGCATTAAATATATTCAATCTTAGAAAGGGAGATATATTATTAACGAGTATGACAGACGATATGAGTCTATCAATTCAAAAAATGATAGGGTCAAAATATACTCACGCCTGTCTATACCTTGGCGACGCAAGCTTTATTGAGGCGACATTAGACGGGGTAAACTATTTTTCACCATTATATTTTGTATTTGATAATATTGATGATATAAAAATTTTGAGATTGAATTATAGTCAATATAAAAATATCGATGAAATTCTAAATAAGATTGATCTTGCGGCACGTGATTTTTCATTTAGAAAATATGCACAGCTTACAGCTTTAAAAGCTGGAAGAATGAAAGAGGCTGAAATTTTAGGCAAGTCAAACATTGACCAAGTTGCTATATTAAGTGGTTGGGAAAAAACGGTACATTGTTCACAGCTTGTTTCTTTAGCATATAACATTGGTGGCAAAATACAACTTAGTAATACAAAAAAGCCAGAAAACATTACTCCCCCTGACCTAATAGCATCTACATTTTTAATTGATGTTACAAATGAAGTAACTTTTCAAATTGATGAAGTTACAGAACTAGAAGCAAAATCATATCCATATTCACCCGAGAATTCTATTCTCACAAAACAAATGATTGTTACTCAACAAGCTTTAAAGGGGATGTCCCAAACATTTCAAGAAATTGGTATTCCTCTACCGCCAGACATAGGATTGGTTACGAATTTGTTATTATCATTAGAAGATTCCATTGCGTCCAAAATTGATAAAGCTTTGAATAAAATTTTAAATGATGTGGGATATTATAATTTATGGGCTATTTATGAGAAGGACTATGCAGATAATGAAAATGAATCAATTGATAAATTGAGTAAAAGAATTGAATCAGGTGACTTAAATATAAATAATTATTTAGATTATTTAGCCTTTATAGAATTTGAGATAGAAACAACGTATAATACAATTAATAAACAAAAATGGAATTTGATTGCATCAACAAGCAATTATCATCAAACAGGTTACCTTACACATAAAGCACTTTGTGATATGTATCTTGGTTTTTTAAAGTTTCTGACTACAATTTATAAAAATAAACTAGAAGCATTTGAATATATTCAAACTCATTTTGAAGAATAAAAACTAAGCAAATGATGACTATACAGGAACTTTATTCAGAATTGATTTTTAACAAGATTGACAAACTCAAATCCGACAAGACAAACCAAATTTTTGTAATTCTTGGTCAATCCACGCTTATTTCGCTTGATGACAAAGACGAATTTGTTGCAGACCGAGATACGTTTTATCTCGAGAAAGACGAGCAGGTATTTAGTAAAGTATGGTTTTCTAATGTTTTTTCAACCTTAAACCAAAATAAAGACTATCATCTTCTCTCATTTGCCCAGTTTAGTTATTTAATTTATTACATCGACCCATCATTTTTCATTGATAGAGTCGTAATAATTAAAGATAATTTGCGTCAACTTTTTCCTATTGACAAAAGCGATTATCTCGAGACTGATGGGAAAGAAAATATTGAATTACGTCCTGAAAAATTGCCTATTTACCAAGCTGAACAGATTGCCGTAAATGATCGATACTATTATTCGATAAAGACACCAATAAATTCCTTTACTACAGTCGAGATGTTTGAAGAGAAAACAGATTTGTCTTTTTCTGGTAATGAGAAATTAGAAAGTATAGATGTAAGTTCGGATCCTTATTCCCTTGATGTTTTTATTAACGAGTGTATTTCTCAAAACAATTTTAAAAATGAAGCTGTAGTTAAATTTTATAACAAACAGCCGTTAAATCCTGTCATTCTAGACAACTTAAAGAAACTTAATTCATTAATGAGTTCTTTTGGGGGAAATCTATATGTACTTGAAGAACCTTCAATTAAATCGGAGTATAATGTAAAAGATCATACTAATGAACTTCTTATTAAATATTGGGGTGAAAAAGCTTCATTCAGAAACTTATCAGTGTATAAAAATCCAAATATTGGCAATGAAATATCAGAAGTCTCACAAGGTCTAATTGTAGATACCATCATTAACGAATATGAGAACGCAATACATAATGAGCCTTGCAGAGATTTGTTTTTAACGGCACCAACAGGATCAGGAAAATCGCTTTTATTTCAGTTGCCAGCATTTTATGTATCCAGTAAGGGTGATGTAACTATTGTTGTTTCTCCTTTAATCGCTTTAATGAAAGATCAGGTTGAAGCACTCATAAAAGACAGGAATTACGAAAAGGTAGCATTCATAAATAGTGAGTTAAGTTTGATTGATAAAGAAAGAATCATTGAAAACTGTAAAAATGGTGAGATCGATATTTTATATATGGCTCCAGAATCGCTCCTTTCTTATGATATTACTCATTTCATAGGTTCTAGAAGATTAGGCTTATTGGTAATTGACGAAGCGCATTTGATTACCACTTGGGGGAGAGATTTTAGAGTTGATTATTGGTTTCTGGGCAATCATATTAGAAAAATCAGGAAATACCACAAACTGAGTTTTCCAATGGTTGCTGTAACAGCAACAGCAATATATGGTGGGGCCAATGATATGGTTTTTGACAGTATAGACAGTCTTGTTATGCATAATCCACATATATTCATTGGTCAAGTAAAAAGAGATGACATTGAGTTTGTTGTAAATAATCACGAAAAGTTCACGGTTAATTATGAAACAAAAAAGATTGAGCAAACTGTTGATTTCATAAAAAGAGTTAATGAATTGGGGCTAAAAACCTTGGTTTATACTCCCTATAAACGACACATAGAAAAAATAGTTCAAAAATTATTACCTGAAACTGATATTGCTACTGGATATCACGGTGGCTTGTCGCCACAGAATAAGGAGCTAGCCTATAGGCAATTTAAAAGCGGAGAAAGAAAAATTATGATATCAACAAAGGCTTTTGGTATGGGCGTTGATATTTCAGACATACAGGTAGTTTATCACCACGCACCGTCAGGATTATTGCCAGATTATGTTCAAGAAGTTGGTAGAGCCGCTAGAGATGAAAGGATACAAGGTTTTGCAACACTTAATTATTCTTCGCAAGATCAACGGTACACTAAAGCACTTCACGGTATGTCAGCTTTGAGACAATTCCAAATCAAAGAAGTACTGCAGAAAATCCATAAGACCTATCTTAAAAACAACAAGAATAGAAACCTGCTTCTATCTGTTGACGATTTTGGGCATATATTCGAAGATGCACTAGATCTAGATCAAAAGGTTTTGACAGCACTAATGATGATTGAAAAAGACTATCTGGCTAAAAATCGATTTAATGTCATTATTGCAAGGCCTAAAAAGCTTTTTGTAAAAGTATATGCTCGAATTTCCGATAATGATTTAAATGAGCTATCCCTTAAATATCCTAACACATATAGACTTTTAAAGAATATTGATAATGGGTTTAGCATCGTCGAGATGGATCTTGATAAATTATGGTATGAACACTTTGTAGATAAAAGTTTTCCTATCCTAAAAAGAGATTATTATACTGAAAATCTATTCAAGGATGACCATATTAAATTGATACCACAGCTCAAAATGTCCTTTGAACGACTTGATAGTTTTACTGTTGTATTTCAACAATTGCAAAATTTATTGAATACAGTTCAATCTATTTTCGCAAATACAGAAGGCTATTTTAACCAAATTAAATTTCAGGAAAAACTTAATACTGTTCTTCAAGATGAAGAAAAATCAGAAAAAATCAGTAAATTTATTTTATCGTCTTTTTCCGGTAGGCAGACTCAGCCAGGTGTAATTGAAGGAAATGCCTTTTTGCAGCAAAGACGAAGTATAGATGGCTTTGAATACCGTGTGTTTAATAATCAATATCTTGCGAGTTTTACAGCTTTGTTAAATCGTTTGAATAATTTGTTTGGTAAAACAGATAATTCAACGGTTGAAAGGTATGTTACCAATAAAGAAAATAATGCTATAAACTATGTTAGACTTGGTTATTTTTTAGAAATGCTTGAGTTGGGAACATTTGAGATAAAAGGGGGAGAGAACCCAATGGTTTTTGTGCGTATAAATGATCCACATAGAATTGAAAGAGATTCAAAAAATGCCTATTATACTAATAGCTTACTAACAAAGACTTTAGAAAGACATTATTTAAGTAATCAAATTTTTGATCATTTTTTCCTTAGAAGTTTTTCAAATGAAGAACGCTGGGATTTTATTGAGGAATTCTTTTTAGGTTCGGACGTAGATATTTTACTTGAGAATTTTAAGGGTGGGCCAGCAAACAATATTGACATTATAGAATACCTAAAAAAAAAAGACTTAACTAAAATCGAAGTCAAAACCAGTTCTGATAAAGATTCAAACATTCATATTTTTCACCCAAATAGTGATTGGACCTATTTTTTAGACAATTTATTAACTATTGAAAATGGAAAAGTTGTAAAGACAATGCGAATATCAAAATGGCTTATCGAAGATCCTGTTTTGTTTGATAAAAAGCGTAAAGCACATAATCTAAAGGTCAACAAAGAAATTTTTGAATCACTAGTTTCTAAACTAAGATTATATCATCCGGAATATTTTAGAGATTCCCTTGGTTTAAAAACAAGAATTGAATTCAAAGGATATGATAAAGAAGTACAAGCAATTGTACCTTATTCAGATTATCCGGTAGAGTTTTATAAATGGTGGTGTTTAAACCAAGACAGCGTGCATATGAGTTTAACGGAAAAAATAAGACTTATTGATAAAGTTTATATGGCAGACCAGAGAGTGTTAAAAATGGAGCATAAGAGGCTAATAAACAAAGGTTGAATGTTAATATTATGGTAGGAATTTAGAGTAGACCTCCAAAAAACAAGATAAAAAAAGCCTTGCTAATGTCAAATTTAGCAAGGTTTATTTTTAAATTTATGGCTACTGTTGTCAAATATCTTTAGAACTTTTATAATCCCATCACTTTTAGGTTTTACAATGAATGAATAAAATGGACACTTATTTTAATACTTATATTTTTTCATACACACCATATTCCGGTTGAGTTAAATGTGAACCTAAACAGTTTTTTAGCAAATTTCCAACCGTTCTTTCTGCTATGTTGAAATTCTTTGCCAATTCAACTGCTTCTTTGCGAGAAAATCGTTTTGGTAGCGCATCATAGAATTGTTTTTTGTTTTCACCAGATTTGAATGGGCCTTGTTCTTCTTGTTTTGGTAGATTGGTGAACATTATAATACTGTGTTGCAAATAAACTTCCACCAAAGTTAAAGCGCTTTCAAAATCTTCGTCTAAACATTCAATGTTTTTGGCCAGTTCTACTACTTCAAATTTTCTTAGCGTTGTGAAAACCATACAAAAACGGTATAGAATCAACCCCAATCTTTTAACCACACCTTGAGCGTCTTCAGAAACAAAAGTGCTAATGTCTTGAAGGTATTTGTTGAATGTTAAATTAAACTTTATCCATTGTTCCTGGGAAAGACTGATTTCTGTTTGATTGTCATTTAAAAACAAAATCATATCATAAACGGTTATTGAGAGTTTTGCGAAATGATCCGTTAAGTTTATATGGTTTCCATATGGAGAAGGATCTATCCAAATGTTATCCGTTTTGAAAATATAGAATAAAAAACGACTAAATAAGCCATCTTCGGCAGACGAGATAATGTTAAATACTTGTTGAGGTGTTCCTGATAATGCTACTGCTAATTGAGGATTGTTGATTTCAAAATATTCATTGTTGGTTTTTCTGGAAATGGAAATTTTCTCGTGATGGAATGCTTTGCGAAGCAAATCAGAATAGGAGCCCCAATCGTTTTTAAAAGCTTGGCCCATCGTATCCGCTTCGGTTTCACAAATAATACCTCTGCCATCATTTTTTTGTAAATGTTGGATTAAACTGGAGTTACTGGCGTTTGCAGGAATGTAAACTACTTTGAAATTAGGTTCTTCAGGAACTTCATCTTCATCATCCTCTTTCTTTTTATATCGTTGTGCTCTTCTGTATTCCGCTATTTTGAAGTCATATTCTTTTTTTTGTTCCACCGAGTTTGCTAGGGTTACACTATGGTATTTATCTGCTAATTCTTTGGCAGATTGTAACACTCCTTTACCTGAAGCCGCAGGAGCCAATATGAATGCGAATAATTGAGGATATACTGTTCTACCGCCATAAACTCCTGACACATTGGGAATACAGCCTGACAATATCGTTAATGCTCCTGTAAGAAAGACGTCTTTTTCTCTTTTAGAATTAAAAACATCCGCACCTTCTTTGAGAATTTTAGGCAAGTTGTTGTAAACCGAATCAGGAATTGTGGGGGTGTTGATTAAATAACTGTCGTCATCTTCAGTATTAGTGGATTTAAGTGCATTGCCAGTATTTGTTTGAAAAATAGGTTTGTTTGCAAAGTCGGCAAACTTTGCATAGTCTGCCATTTGATTTTTATAAGCACTAGTCACAGAATTTGTAATTTCCTTTTCGTCCAAATCGAAATTAGTAGTGCAAAAGTCTAAAGTGTCGGTTTCTACAATACCATAACGATTTGCATTGCTGGCAAATAAATAAATAAAATTATTACGATTGCCGTTTTGGTATGTTTCTTTTTGTTCTGTAAATTTCAGGCATTTATCCAGTAAATCATCCGTTGGAAGCTTACTAATAATTTGTGGAGCTACAATATTGATAATAGATTCTGCTACCTCTGTTACTTCAAAAACATTGCTGTTTTCGTTTATATAGGTATTAGGGTCATTAGAAACAAAACATAGCCGGGTTATGTCTTTGCATTTTGGATCAAAATCAAAACCCGTAAGGTCTTTATAAAAATTTGCCACTTGGTTATAAGCTATTGAGTGTTTCTCTGAAATAGAGTTGACTTTGATAAATATCTTGATTCCTTCTCCACTAGGGCTAATAAACGATGCCATTGTATATTGGCATTCGTTTATTTTAGCCACAAGGCCTTCAAGTTCTTCAGTAGGTATATGGTCGAAGTCAAGATTGATTATTTGAGAGTAAGTTGCTAGGAATTTAGCTTTGCGTTGTTTGCTGAATGTCCCTGAGGCTGTAAATGCAACTAAATCCATTTTTAAACCATTAGCTAGTTGAACCTTGTCAGAATGTAAAGCGTAACGGATAGAATTAATTTCGCTTACGTACTTGCCAGATTTTATGTCTAGGAGAATATCAATGATATTTTTATCTCCTAATGTTGTTATGAAATTTTTATATGTTGATACCATCAGTCTATAAGATTTATGTAAAAATTATTTTTTTCGCATTGTAGTTTTCATTCAAGAGAACTAAAATGTCCGAAAGCCGATAGTAAATTTTATTACCAATTTGAGAAAAACCAATGATTTTATTATCTCGCCATTGCTGGGCCGTTCTTTTGCTAACATCCATTAGTTTCATAAATTCCTGGTTGTTTAGAATGATATTCTCTGGATCGAGGAGCTGCTTTGTCTTAATGTTCAAAGCCAGTTCACTAATGCGAGAATGAATTTTTTCTAGCATTTCTTCAGTAGGGCTGTAGTATGGCATCTTATTTTCTTTTATGAGTTAATAAATAATTAGCTGCCATTGTTTCTATCTCGTCAGTTGAGGTTTGGCGATTTCGTAAAAGCCATTCGTCTAGTTCTAATCGTCTGAAATAAAGTTTTTTACCTTGTGGACAAAAATGCGGGATTAACTTCTGGGAAGTCATTTTGTACAAATGGGAAGCACTCATATCGAGGTAAGTACAAGCTTCGTTGAGGTTTAAAACATCCTTTTTAAGGAGATTTTGCTCTTGTAACATCGTTTCGATGTTGGTTAGTTTCTGAAGAATAATTTCTTGATCCATAATTTTTTTAATTTTAGTAATATTTAATTTCCTCTCTCGTGTTTGAAAGCGAGAGGTTTTGCTTCCAAACGAGGGTAAAATTATTTCAAAGTATGACTCAAAAAGAACTCCGCTTTGAAGAAGCGGAGTTATGGACGTGTGGAGGTGGAGTGTTATAATTGCTGATAATAGCAACTATAAAACATTCAAAAGAAATATAGTTTTAAAAAAGTAAAATAAAGTAAAGGCGGTGCGGAGTTAGCCAATAGAATCTATTAATCTTTTTATTGCTGCTTCGTTATTTGTAGTTGGAGTATCTTTAATCTCTTTGTTGATAAAAGCGTTTCCGTTGTTTGTAAAAATGTTTGCAGTAACTACCCATTTATTACTGATTTTAGGTATAAATTCTTTTTCAATACAATAATTTATTAATGTCTTTATGTCTCCAAATAATCCAGTCCATTTAATTTTATTTATTGGCGTCATTCCTGTAAATGCATTAATAAAATCATTTTTTGAATCACTATTAATGTATTTTTCTTTTTCTAATAAACTGAATAATGATTTTATATTCCTTTTTTTGGATGCCCCTGCCATTTTTTTAAAGCAACTAGTAGTAGATTTTTTAATAACAGTTTTATCATTAGAATTAGGGACACTATTTTCTGGTAAAGAAATTACACCGGTTTCTGTTTCTTTAGTAGGTGGTAAAGCTTTTGGCAGACTCGTTTCAATTTTTAAAGGTCCTAATTTTGCATATTCTTCAATCATCTTTTTAGGTATAAAATCAGAATATTTATTATAAATGAACCTAATAAGTGCGTTTATAGAATTTATGCTAGCCTTGTATTTATTCACTTCTTTGTTACGTTCGATTGCAGTTAGTAGATATTTTAGGTTTGAAAGAGTTAGCTTTAAGAATAGTCTAATTTTAGATTCATTTGTTTGGTCAGAAATATAACAGTCAATATTTTTAATGCTAATTCGATACTCATTATTCAAACATTTTAGATAATGATCTTTGAAAACCCACTTCGACTCTATCCATTCACCAGTTTCATTGTCCTGATAAGAATAAGTTCTTGTTTCTGTTATAGGATCATATTCCATATCACTGTTGATGTAGTCATCATCAGATGGCAAAAATTTTTGGCGTAAATTGTAAAAGCCACTACCTTGAAACAAGTGTATGAAATTAGCAATTGGTTTTTCTTTAGTTGAACTGTTTTTATCAGAAATCATTGATGGAGGTAATGGAAAATCAATCTGATTAGTAGCTTCAATACTTCTTTTATGGTTTTTTAGAAATTTGGATATTTTTTTTAAATAGTGATTCATCCAAAAGTAATAGTCCTGTAAGGAGCTTTCGTTTATTATGTTCTCCTGGTATTTTTTTTCAGGAGATTTATTTGAAAATTGAAAAAATTTATGTGTAAAGCCACCTTCAGTCTTTTTTAGTAAACTTTTGAAAGAATCAACCTCACAAATTATTTTTATTAGTAATGAGAGTTTTTCAGATTTATGATAAGTTTCAAAAAGCGTTATTTCAAGTTCGTTTATTGCATTTTCATATCTGGAATCTAGTGATTTATGATATTCATTGGATGATATGAAATTGTTAAAATGAATTTCTGAATTATCTGTTTTTTCTCCATCAATTTCAATATCAGATCCTTTGTATGTTACAGAAGCAGAATTTAGTGAACTTAAAAATCCTCCCATATAAATTCCAAATCTTCCATCAAAACTAATTTTTTCACCAAATATCATAAATCTAAAATTATTTTGTTAGCTGCTTCTTTTTTCTTTTCATCAATGATTTTGGCATAAACCTGAGTAGTACGAATATCTTTATGTCCTAATAATTTTGATACTGTAAATATATCAGTTCCTAATGTTAATTGCAAGGTGGCGTACGTATGTCTTGCACAATGAAAAGTAATGGTTTTGCTTATTCCGGCTTTCATTACCCATTGCTGCAATTTTAGATTGTGCCACGCACTGTATTTTAAACCTTTGAACACTCTTTCTGTGGGTTCACCTATTTCACCTAACAAAGTACGTGCTTGGTCTGAAACTGGGAGGGTTTCCGTGCTTTTTGTTTTCTTTTGACGGAAACGTATATGCCAACCATAATCGTCTGAATGTTGAATTTCGGACCAAACTAATTTGTTGAGGTCAGACCATCTTAAACCTGAAAGACAACTAAAAATAAAAGCTGTTTTAAGAACAGGAATTTCACATTCGTGCTTCAAGATGCTTTGCAGTTCCTCGAGTGTTAGAAACTCTCTTTCGCTGTCTCCTTGTGGCAAACAATCCACTTGCTCCGCAGGATTGGTTCTTATAATTCCATCTTTAACTGCTTGTTTTAAAGCTGCTCTAAATTTGTTGAAGTAGGAGTGAGCTGAATTTGCTGACAAAGGTTTGTTTCCTGGTGTGCGAGCAGTTTTTGTTAGATATTCTCTGAAACCTTCCACGAATTTACTGTCCAATTGTGCAAATGATATGTCTCTTGGGCAATGCTTTCTTAAATGTTTAATGCTACTATCCCAGTTGTCATAATTGCCTTTGCTTTCTAGTCTCATTTCAGCTAGTGTTTCCATATAAAGAATGAAGAAGCCTTTTAATTTCTCTAGATTGTTGAAACCATACATTCCGTTTTGTATTTCTAAATGTTTTTTAGAACGGATGCTTTCTGCAAGAGAAAGGATTTTATTATTTTCATCCTTTTCGGCTTTTGTCAATTTTCCTTTTTCAGGTTCCGGGAGGAGGTATAGGTTCAAATATTCATAATCTCGCTTACCATTACTGTAGTAATCGAGATAGAGGCTGATTTTATTTCCTTTCTGTCTTTGTCTTAAAGTTACTTTCATTGTACCATCAATTAAAAAGTTTATCAATTTGTGAACGCTCAATTATTTTCTTCCTGCCAAACTTGTGGATTATCAAATCACCACGTTTAATCATCCTGTTTATTGTCCATCGGCTAACGCCAATTAGTTCCGCTGCATCTTGAACACATAAATAGTTTTTTGATTGTAATGAGGCTGGATTTGTAGATTGTAAAGTTTGCAGACTTTGCATCGTTTGCTGTTGCCCGATTAGAGAGTTTTGGATTTTCTCTTCTTTGGCTTTTTGCTTCCAGTGTCTGGAATTGCATTTTAGGCCACAATAACGAGTTAAAGTGGTTTTAGCAATATAGGCTTTGCCGCAATAAGTACAGGTTTTCGGTATAGCCATATTGCTACTCATAATCCAATTATTATGTTGCAAAATGTAGCATTATGTAGCGAAATGTAGCAATAGGTAGCATCATTTGTCCACGGTTGTTGCCAATTCAATTTGGGCAACAAAAACGTACATTGGGCAACAACTGAGCAACAAATATACTAAAAAAAAGGATATAGGGCAACAAAAAAAAGATGAATGTTTATTGTAAAGTCAACAAAAATAAGTAGTTAGATAACAAAAGAAGTATAATTACTTTCCGATACAAAAGTTAGCAAAGATATTCCCCAACAATTCGTCATTCGTAACTTGCCCCGTAATCATCCCAAAATGATACAAAGCTTCCTTAATGTCAATCGCCATCAGGTCACTCGACAAATTGGTTTCCAATCCGTATTTTACTTTCTGGATTTCGTCTAAGGCTTTCAATAAAGAATCGTAATGTCTTGTATTGGTGACTATTGTTTCATTATTTCTCAAAGCACCAGTATTCACAAAGGATAGTAATTGGTCTTTCAATGCTTCAACCCCAATGTTCTCTTTGGCAGAAATCAAATTGAGGTTCAGAATTTCAGATTTTAGATGATCAGCCTCTTTCTCAGTAAGCAAATCCGATTTGTTGCCAACAACCAATAAGGGTTTCAACGGAAACTGATTCTTGATTTTTTCAATTTCTATTTGGTTCATCTGCAAACTGCCATCTGCCGACTGTAAACTGCTGTCTAATAAATAAATCACCACCTGTGCCTGTTCTATTTTTTCGAAGGTTTTCCGGATACCAATGCTTTCGATATGGTCTTCGGTTTCGCGAATTCCAGCCGTATCAATGAATCGGAACCCGATGCCACCAATCACCAATTCGTCTTCAATAGTGTCCCGAGTGGTTCCTGCAATATGAGAAACAATGGCGCGTTCTTCGTTCAATAAGGCATTCAAAAGCGTCGATTTCCCTACATTGGGTTCGCCCACAATCGCCACCGGAATCCCGTTCTTGATTACATTCCCCACGGCAAAAGAATCAATCAAGCGTTTCAAAACAAACTCAATCCGATTCAATAATTCGTGAAATTGGGTGCGGTCGGCAAATTCTACATCTTCTTCGGCAAAGTCCAGTTCGAGTTCGATTAGGGAAGCAAAGTTCAACAACTCTT
>Ga0116158_10000282_pt1 | contig 54074 bp, 79 predicted proteins | sample AD_UKC052_MetaG_FD_89883 | JGI IMG/M metagenome (GOLD analysis project Ga0116158, IMG submission 89883) | Active sludge microbial communities of municipal wastewater-treating anaerobic digesters from USA - AD_UKC052_MetaG | ecosystem: Engineered > Bioreactor > Anaerobic > Digestate | place: USA... | reverse complement strand
CGTTCTTGCTCGGCGGGCGGCAGCAGCGTGAAGCCGGAGGCGACAGGTCGGCCCGGACGCTCGCGCATCGGCTGGATGGTGCGGTCTGCGGCGCTCATGCCCGGTCCCCTCGGTCAGCGCGGGCGAACTTCGGGCACAAGCACGCAGTCAGGTCGATGAGGCGGAGCTCGGTCTTGCTCAGCTTCCGGGTGAGCTCGGCCACCTCGGAGTTGAGGATGGCGTTGTCGCCGTTCCGCCCCTGCAGCCGCTCCTTGATCTCGGCGATCCGGGCGAGGACCACGTCGATGACATCGGGGCCGGGCGGGATCTCGCCGGTGTCGATGCCGAGGGCGTCCGAGATGGGCTTCAGGTCCCCAGGCTTGACCTGGCCCTGAGCCTTGAAGTACGCGTCGGCTCGGTCGGTGATCTCCTTCGTGGTCGGGGGTTCGGAGCCCCAGGGTCCCCGGATGGCGAGGTCGAGGCAGTGGTCGTAGGACAGCAGCATGCTGTACTCCTTTGTCGGTGAGCCTAGACTCTATCGCATGGGTTCTTTCTAGGCAAGGAGAACGCTCTATTCGATCTGCCCGTGATAGTGTGGTTTAGTCGTACGGGGTTTGTACGGCTATCGACGGTGAGGGCATATCGCCCTGTGCATGGTGTGACGTGGTAGCAAAGATTTGGAAAAGAGCCAGAAGTTCGCAGGCGGAGTAGAGGACGGTCGTTACTACAACACGTACACCATATGACCCGGGGGGGTTCAGCCTTCGTCGTCGTGGTTCGTTGTTTGTTGTTCGTCACAGACCCGGGACCTACTGCTCTCATCCTACCAACGGAGGACGGAGCGGACACTGGAGCAGTTAGGGATACCCCCATCCCCCACCCTCCTCTCTTACCTACCAATGAAGGAAGGCAATGCCCTCCTCTATCCTACTACTACTCACCTCCCACCTACCACGATCAGGATGCTGATATCCCTACCAGAATACTACCCACCTACCCACCTGGTACCCATACCCACATACCTACCTATACCTGCCCCCTGCCTATACCTACCCATATGCCTACCTCTGAGGTACCTACTACCTACCCATCCTACCTACCCACCTACCTACTACTACCTACTGCTGATGCCTGCCCACTTACCTACCTCTAGAGCCTGAGCAATGCCTAGAGCCCTCCCTCTGTGCCCTCAATGCTAGCATAGGGCGCCCATATGGGGGCGATTCTGAGGCCATCCTAGGGACCTATCCAGGGCGGTCTACTCAGGCCTTTCTCCATAGGTTTGGAAAAACCCTCCCAAAAATCTTCGTGGTAGGAGCAGGGAGGTAGGGGGCCCATACCCGGCATATAGGCTCCCCCTGCCCTATACACCAAGAATACTTATGTGACGTTGGTCACTTCCTCGGCAGGGTCAGCCTCCCACACCTTCCTGGAGGTGATCCTTCAGGGCCTGGCGGTCGATGGTCAGCATGGACTTGTAGTCATCCATGGAGTCGAAGATCGGGCGAACCTTCTTCATGTGGTCGGACCAGGCCTTGGTTCCGATTCCCTCATCAGGAGTCGGGTTGTAGTTGCGGTAGACCCTGCGGAGGCGTGCCCGGAGGTTCTTGAGTTCCTGTTCGCGATCCCGACCGGCAGGCCCGAGCCGATCGCAGGTGGGGCAGTTGAAGTGGGTGGTGGAGGGCATGTAGGTATAGTACCTTACCTCAGGGCACAAGTAAAGGACTTTCTTCCCAGGAGGTCGGCGATCGGTCATCGACGATCGACGTGATGCGATCAGTCATCCTGAGGAGTGTCCTAACGACTCCCTATCATGTCAGGAATGCTAGCATTGAGTGATTGGGCGAGCGGCCCTCTCGTCGACTCCTACGGGCTCCCTACGAGAACCTAACTTGAGGTCCCACACCTACGACCTGAACTTCCGACTCCACGAAGGTCGACACCAAACCACCGCCCCGGAGGGCGGCGGCGGGAAGGTTCAGTCCTCGATGTGGTCGCCCTCGACCTGTTGGCAACCGCAGGCGAGGGTGAGCAGGGTCATCGGAGTGCAGAACCCCGGCCCCGTGTGGATGGCGGTGACCACCTGGTCGTCGCCGTGGGTCGGGCAGTCGGCGAGTTCTTCGTCGTGGGTGTCGATGTGGTTCATGATCAGTACTCCGGGTCGTAGGCGCAGGCGAGGCAGAGGTCGGAATCCTTGGCGAGGCAGGTCTCCTCGCCGCATCCCTCGCAAAGGCCGTGGTCGTGGTTGGTGTGTTCGTCGGTGCGGTTCATGCAGTCATCCTATATGACTCGGGCACGATGTCAAGGACTTTCTTCTGTGACGTTCGGCACACCCGGTCAGGGGTGCTCGGGAGTGCAGGGCATGCCGGGGAGCGGGTCGCACGACTCGATGGGCGGAGCGGGTTGGCACGCGGTCAGGGCGACGGCGAGGGCGAGGGCGGATGCGGCGATGAGGTTGCGTGTGCGGGTCATGGGCAGATCCTGCCAATGCGGGCGATCGCTTGTCAACCATTTCCTTCTGGTGGCGTGTGGCGTCAGATCGCGTCAGAAGCGTCCTAAGCGAGTTGACCCCCATAGTGGGGCGACCCTGCGGGCACTGCCCTCGCATCTCCTTAGGCGGAGAATCTCTTCACGGACCAAACTAGAGCTCTTTGACGCTGTTTTACGCCGGGAATGCTAGCATTCCTGTCTGCCCCCACACCGCCGCTACGACGCTCCTGCGCCCCTCTCACGCCGAAGCACCGCCCCGGAGGGCGGCGCAGCGGGCGGGATCAGGCGGCGATGAGATCGAGGTAGAGCGTGATGGAGTAGGAGATCGCGAATCCGCAATCCTCATCCTCATCATCCTCATCGAATCCGCAGCATTCGAGATCGCGGCGTCCGAATCCCATCCCCGAGTCGAGTTCCCCGTGCGGGCATTCGGGGCATTGGCGGTCGCGTTCGAGCGTGCAGAGGGCGGCGAGGAAGAGGAGCGTTGTGATTTGGTTCATGCATCCATCCTATCATGGCGGGGCGGTTTGTCAATGTGACATCCGTCACCCCATGCGGTCGCATCGCATGGGGGGCGGATCAGATCAGCGCAGGTGGGCGCATTCGGGGTTGGCGTCATCGGCGCAGATCGCATCGTCGCATCGGTGGATCGGGCAGAGTTCGTATGATTCGAGCAGGCGGCGCGTTTCGTCGGCATCGAGTTCGTCGATCATGTCGGCGATCGTCGTGAGGGCGGGGTGGATCGAATCGAAGTCGGAGAGCAGGTAGCGAGTGTCGCGTGGGTCGATCAGGTAGTCGATCATGAAGGCGTAGCGATCGTCGGCGTTGCAAGCATCGTCGTTGTCGATCGAGATGAAGTTGATGATGTCGGTGTGGTTCATGCAGCAATCATATCATCCCCCTCATGCGGTGTCAAGGCATGAGGGGGAAGAATCAGGGAAAGTCGAGGCGGAAGAAGGCGAGGGCGAGTTCGGCGGGGTAGTCAGTGAAGAAGTCGCATTCCGTGCATTCGAAGTCGCGTCGATCGAATCCCATCCCCGAATCGAGGTATTCCCCGCAAGCGGGGCAGGTGCGATCGTTCTCGAGCGTGAGATGCGCAGCGAGCGAGAGGGAGTTCATCAGGTGGGTCATGGGAAGATCATCGCATGGGTGGTGTGGAAAGTCAAGGAGGAAATGTAGTTGAAACTTCAACTACTCGGGCACCTCGACGCCGAACCGCCGCGGGGACCGGATGCCCAGAATGCTAGCATTGAGCGAGGGGGTGGCACCGCCTTAGGACGCGACTCACGCCCCGTGGTGCCAAACCAGCGATCGGGCGGCGCCGAATCGCCGAGTGGATCCTCATGGCATTTCATGCTTCGCCGAGTCAGTTGCAACACACAACTGACCCCCGCCCGAAGGCGGGGATCAGCATCGCGTCAGTTCGCGTCAGGCGCGTCGTCAGCGGGTTCGGGGGTGGCGGGGGTGCGAGCGGCATCCCAGGCGGCGAACTTCGCCTTAACCCCCCTCAGCGCCTTGCGCTCGATCGCGTATCGAGCACCCTTCCCGACCGGAGCGATCGGGGATGCGTCGCTGCGCAGGAACTTGCGAAGCGTGCGGGGATCGGTGCCGATCTCGAGCGCGGTTTCCTTGATCGTGAGCGTTGCCATGATGGGGTTTTCCTTTCGTTGCGATCGCATCGGTTGCGATCGGTTGATATGAAGATCATCGCATGATGCAAGGCATTGGTCAAGGCATTTGTTCAAGAAATCGGGGTGACAAAGTTCACAGCGATTCGGCGAGCAATTCCTTGACATCGGCGGCGAGGTGTGGTACTCGCGTGCGCGTCGTGCGATAAGGATGACTCGAGCGACTTCGCCGCATTGCCCCCTAGAAGCGTCCCTAAGGCGGTCGAGGCATGCTGCGCACCCATCACCCATCTTGCCTGTTGATATCTCCTTAGGTGGCAACGCCCGTGATTGCCCCTAGGAGGGCGTGAGAGCGCTTCGACGCCTGCTCCTAATCCCCCTAACAGGGGCGCTATGCGTGGCACGCGCTTAGGACGCCTCCTACGGGGCAATGAGAGCATTCTGCCATCGGCGCATCGGCAAATTTGTGACACAGGTCACAAAGAAATTCCTTGACGGGGTACCCCGCGGATGATAAGATGACATCAACGCAAGGGACACCCGCCTATCAAGGGTGCGAGATGTGACCTGTGTCACATTGTGCTTGTGCGTTCACGAACAAACTAACCCGCAGGGCGGACGGGAACGAGTTGGCGGCGAAGTCTGGCAGCTCTGATCTAGACGTGACACACGTCACACAGAAAAACCTTGACAGAACACACCGAGCACCCCTCCCGGGGGAGGGGGTTGGGAGGGGTGCTGGTTCGGGTGTCAGTCGGTTTCGACCTCGACCTCGACCTCGTCGACCTCGACCTCGTCGGTCGCAGCCGGCTTCCGGGCCTCATCCCAGGCGTTGAATGCCTTGACCAGCGACTTGACCTGTCGCTTCTCGATGGCGTAGCGGGAGCCCTTCCCGGGGGTGTCCTCCATGTGCGAACGGAGGAACTTCCGGACGGTGCGGGGGTCGGTGTCGCAAGCGACAGCCAGTTCCTTGGCGGTGATCTGAGCCATGTTTGGGGTTTCCTTTCGTTGCGTCGATCATCGTGATGCGGCGCGTTGGTTGATGGGATAATCTTAGGCACTGGTTCAAACCCCGTCAAGGCTTTTGTTCAAACAAAGTCGATTTCTTTTTGGCACGGGTTGTGCCAAGATTATCTCCATGGGATTCTCTCCATGAGTTCGGCACAGAAGCGTCCGAGCGCTCCTCGTACGTGCCCCAGGGGTTGACCCTATTAGCGCTTCGACGGAACGCTCTTAGGACACCACGTACGGGGCTCTGGGAGAACACCAGGGGTAGGGCGCAAGCGATTTTGTGACACACGTCACACCGACCAGGGCGGTGGGAGTTCTCCCGTCCGGCTCCCGTGCTCGTGTAGTCTCATGCTTTTCCGGTACTTTCCATGTGTTTTGAGATCAAACGAGAGTCCGGAACGAGCTGGGCCGAAACCCCAGCAGCTCTGATGCTAGACACGACACACGGAGAGTCACATCTCGTCCGAAACCGAGATCCCGTTGGCATTGTGACACCACTCGAGGTTTGCCTGATTTCGCAACCGTCCCCGATCCTCGTTACTACCCATCACCGCATCACGCACCATCCGCATGTGAGATCGCATGAACAATCATCCCCACCAGTACCTCACGAGTCACCTCAAGCCCGTACAGCACCCTCAACTCATCGTCACTCAGTTCCCCAAGTGCTTCCCACACCTGCTGGCGCAGCACTTCCTCGTCCACCTTCTCAACCTCGGACTTCGGATCAGCACCGTAAGCGCCTTCGTCCTTCATGTAGTTGCCATCTCGATCAACCTGCATGTTCCTGGTCCTTTCCCTGGTTGTGCGGACGAGGGCAAATGACCCAACCCTTCGAGGCCATCTTCCCGCATCCCTTGCATTGCAGTCTCCCAGCCCCCAGCACCTTCAGCGTGCGGTCCCCCAGATCAACTCCATGAGTTTCGCCTCGCTCCGCAACAGCATCCCCACCAGGGGAGAGGGGGGTTCGCCCATCGACCTTCTTCTCAGAACCCATCTTCCCGCCTCCACCTTGAGCGATGAGGTGAGCGAGTTCCCCGAGCTTCCGGTCAATCTTGCCCTTGAGAGCGAAGGCGTTCTCATCCTTCACCAGCCAGTGAACTCGGTACCTCTTGCCCGTGCCCCTTGCATGAGCCCCGCTCTCACGAGTGAACAACCCTCCCGCCTGCTTGCCCCTCTGTGGTCCTGTCCCGACCTTCGCCTTGATCTGCCCCTCATCACCCGTCTGTCCGCCCATGGAGCTCCCAACCCCATCATCCATCTTCAGGGCCTTGTCCACCATCTGCATGTAGAGCCGAGCGAAGTTCTCTGGCAGCCAGTAGAGAACCTCCATGGAGATCCTCCCTTGGTTGACTCCGGCACTACTCATGGTCTCCGCTAGTCGTTTGCGTACCTCCCGCTCGACCTGGTCCTCGAACCTCAGCCCATCACCAGTCTGTCGCCCCATGTCTATTCTCCCTCCGCTTCGGTCCATGGTTCCCGTTCGCCATCCCAGTCCCCATACTCAGCGATCTTCTGCCCGTTGGCGTAGACCTTCGCCCGAAGGCCGTAGAGACCTCCAGCTCGGCACCCATTGTCCAAGCCGAAGAAGATGTTGGCGTAGTCGTACTCGCCCCTGCCCTCGTTCCAGCTCTGGGGCAGGTTGACGATGGTCGCCAGGTAGTCACTGGCGAGACCGGGCTCGAGGATCATCGCCCAACCCCCATGGCGCTTGACCCCAAACTCCATGAAGTCGGGACCTCCGGAAGTGAGCGTCGAGTAGTGAAGCCCCTGGTGCTTCGTCGCATCCATCAGGTACTTCATTCCATCATCCGGTGGAATGTGTTTGCGTGCCTCGGGATGTTCAAGACCCATGCCCTGTTCCTTCTTCCTATTTGTTGTTCGGTTAGGTGGATATGTGAGTTCCCCAGGTCATCATCTGCAGTGGTGATGATTGGGGATATACCCCTTAGGGTATATATCCCCTTATCATCATACCGCATCTGCGACCCGATAGGTGACTGCGTGTGAGACCACGTCGAAAGTTTGATAGTGGAGCATACCCCCACCGGCCGCCCGACGAGAAGGTTGAGTCGATGACTCGTTCCCGTTGCGAAAAGATGTGAGCACTCCACCACACCCAACCCGTCATGTCGTCGGGCGCTCACTTGGCTTTTGCTCCGGGGATCCAGCCTCGGCTGGTGTGCCGGACGATGCCCTGTGCTTCTGCCCTGCGGAGCTGCTTGGAGACCCCGCTCACTGACATATCGACCTCGATGGCGATGTCCTTGGTGGTTCGGGAGTCACCGCCCTGGAGTACGAGCTGGATGGCCTTGCCCTGACCAGACTTCCTCCCTGGGGGTCGATCCTCGCCGGGCGGAATGTCCCTTGGTGTGGCCCCAGTGGGTTGGTTGACCACGGAGGTTTCCTCGTCATCGTCGATTCCCAGGTCGAGGTTTGTGATGATGGGCATCCACTCACGATTGCGAACCCGACCGATCCTGAAGCTGCCTGAGGGCGAGTGCTTGGATTCGCGTTCGACGATCACGTCGCGTGTGGCAAGGGAGAGATAGAGCGCATCTTCTGTCCAGGCATGGTTGGCAACGCTTCCCAGCATGCGCTGCCCGCCTCGGACAGTGTTGCCCTTGGTGTCGTTCCCCTTCCGCATGTGGTGGATGATGCAGATGGCGACGTTGTGCTTACGCGACAGTTGCTTGAGCGGTTTGAAGATCTTCTCAGTCATCTCCTGTGCACGGTGCTCATCGACATCGCCGGCAACCATCATCAGCGGGTCGATCACGACCATGCGGTATCCCTCACCATCGAGCCCGTCGTCGAGGGTACCCTCGAGCCAGCTCTGCCACCCGGTGTCGGAAATCGTGAACCCCTCGCCAACGTAGGCCATGAGGTCGGGGTCAGGGGCAACGTCCTGGCGAGGTGTCCAGATCATCTCCCCGTCGACCATCTCCATGCGGTCGGACTGCTTCCCCGGCCAGACCTTCTCGAAGCGGTTCTTGAGCACCGGCGCCGGGTCCTCCTCCTGGATGTAGAGGACGGGCCCGGGGTTGATGACCTTGAACTGGTTGAGGAAGTCGGTACCGCTGGCGATGCTGAGCCCGAGGTCGAGGCCACACCAGGACTTGTAGGACTTGGGTTGCCCAGCGATGAACCCGCAGGAGCCCTCTGCCCAGATGCCCTCGACCAGCCACTTCGGCGGTTTGACGTTGGCGAGGAGGGTCATGATGCGCTGGGGCGGGGGCTTGTGCTCGAGCTCCTTCTCGATCTTCTCGACCGTCTCTTCGGAGCGGGCCTCGTAGGCCTTACTGGCCTCGCTGATGAGGCGGCGGAGCTCATCCTGGCGGCCCGAGAACTTGTTCCAGACGGTGGCTCGGGCGATGGCGACGATCTCGGTAACCGTGCACCCCGCGTCGGCGAGTTCGCGTTCGATCTCCCAGAGCGCATCGCTGCGGTCGCCGGATACTTCACGGCTGGAGATGAGCTCCCGAACCCTCTTGCTCACCTTGAGTCGGACTCGCCCCCACACCTCATGTCGGTCGATCCGGTCGATCTCTTCCTCGACGATGTTCTGAGCGACCCCGGCGGCGGCAACCTCAGGGAGGTCGGTGAACTCATCCGCAAGGTACCGACGGCCGGTACTCCAAAGGAGCTTGCCCCGCTGAGGCTTCCCACCATTTGCCTCTCGGTAATGGGGCTTGTGATTGTCCCAGCCTGGGATACGCAGAAGTTGGGTGGTATCCCAGCCTCCGACATCTGCACCCAGATGGTAGGTGAGTCGTTGATTCTCACCACCGGGCCAAGAGGCACCCTGAATGTCACCACCGGAAACGAGCCAGAGAGCCTGGTACCGCCCAGGCGAGGACTCCCAAGCGATGGTGGGGCGGTACTCGTCAGGAACTTCTCGAGGATCGACTTCATCGAGGTCAGCCCAGAGAGCATGTTCGTCCATGGCGAAGTCGAGGCGTCGGGCCTTCTTCTCGAAGAGTGAGGGGCACCAGTAGAGGTCGTCATGGGTGTGGTCCTCCATGTGTTTGATGATCTTCGCCTTGTCCTCCGGCCAGAGGAAAGGTGGACCTTCGTGGTACGAGTTGATGCGCTCCGAGCGATCCTTGGCGTCACCCCCGATCCATGGGAAGAAGCAGTAACCGGACTGCCTCCCCCACGCCTTGCTGATGATTGAGAGTTGTTGCTCAGCCTTCACTGCGGTCCGTCACCCCAGATCGGTGCGGGCTTCCTGCCTCGACCCCTCAAGTTCTGAACCTGCGTGCGCTGCTCGGTGGTGAGGGGGAGATCGTCCTGGAACTTGAGCAGAACAGCGGCGAAGGTTTGAGCCCCGTCGATGAACCCCTGGATTGCCCGGGCAAACTCGTCCCAGTCCTCCTGGGTCATCGAAGTCCTCATGTGCGTATCCTCGTCGGTCATGCATCACTCCATTCGTGGTTTGAGGTGAGATCACCTTATCATGACGGGAAAGTGGAGTCAAATCACTCGTACCGGTTCCACTCAACTACGGTGGGGGCATAGTTGAGCCGAGAACGATCCATGCACTCGCATTTTGACCCATCGCACGAGCATGATATGATGACTTGGCAATCACAACTGCCACCGACGAAAGGTAACTCCCGGTGAACCACACCAAGAAGGCGCTCAACTATCTCGCTCAGCGAGGTATCGACGTGGAAGCGGGTCTGAAGTTCTACGACTCGTTCACCGCTCCCGCCCTGCGGGACATGGTCAGGACCGACTGCCCGCACATCAAGGTGACGACGAGGACCCCGAAGCGAGAGCTGGCCGGCATCCTCTTCATCCACCTCCACCGGGGGGTCTTCACGCCCCGCCAGCAGCGGCGACTGGCCAAGGTCGCATGACGGCGACGCTGCGGAAGCAGCTCAAGGACCCCATCTTCCGGGCTTGGATGCTCAAGACACCCCGCATGAACAAGCGGGAGGGCTACAAGAACTGGCGATGCTTCGTGCAACGCAAGAAGAAGGGGCCCTGGGCCCGAGTCGACTTCGAGACCTACGAAGAGGCGCTCAAATTCCTCCTGCCCAAGATCCTGGACAAGACCTTCTACGACGGGGCAGTCGCCTCGAAGTGGTGGACCTATCGGATGCCCCGAGTCAGGAACAAGGCAACAGGCCAGGTGGGGGTCCACTTCCCCGAAGGCACGGGCAACAAGCCCAACGAGTGGTGGTGCCCCTTCTGCCGCAGGGTCACGACCTTCACCTGGTTCAAGCGACACCACAACATGAAGAGCTACCTCTGCGGCCAGTCCAAGCAGTGCCACATCTGCGGCGCTCCGATCAAGTGGACGAGGCCGACGCTATGGAAGTGGTAGACCTCGACGCCTTCAGAGAAGCGCAACGCCAGAAAGTCCTCGCCATCTACGAGGAAGCCCGCAAGAAGCACCCGTCCTACCAACCACCCGAGGAGCCCCATGAGTCCCCAGACCGGTGAGCACAAGCTCGCCCAGATCATCATCACACCCATCGTTCTGATCGACGGCTCGCCCGTCGTCGACCCCGAGGGCATCGAACAGATCCAGTACGGCTGCTTCGTCTGCAACGCCGGCTTGGAAGAAGCGAAGGAAATGCCCTGCCTGGGCGAGGACCTCGTAGACCGCATGGAGAAGATCGGGGATGAGTATGGGTGACCCGACCTGGACCGTTTACTGCCCGAACTGCGGTCAAGCGAACATCGGGTACGAAGAGGATGTGGAGGTCGGGGAGATCGGGTGCTGGTCCTGTCACAAGACCGTGACCCTGCCCTACTTCTCCGATCGGCAGCACGACTTCATCCTCGGAGCGGCCATTCTCGCTCTCGCAGTAATCGCACTCTGCCTCTACCTGGGAACAACTGGGTAGGAAGTCCGCACCGGCTATTGACGCGGAGCTACGGTTGTGGCATAATGGTGCTATCAACCAACGAAAGGCAATGCCATGAAGATGAGCGATTACATCCGGAGCGCCTCCGACGAGGATTTGCTCAAACTGAACCGCCGCATCGTCGACGAGATCAAGTTGCGACGGCGACAGGCCGCCATCCGCATCAAGGGCGAACTCGAAGTCGGCTCGCTCTGCAAGCTGGTCAACTGCCGGCCGCAGTACATGCTGGGAGCGACCGTCGAGGTGACCGAGATCAAGCAGACCAAGGCGGTTTGCAACATCATCGACGGCCCGTCCTTCCGGGGCAAGTACCGCACGGGCATCACCTACCCCATCACCTGCCTCGAACCCATCCACGCCCCCGACGACCTCTCCGAACTGGGGCAATCATGACCACACAGGTCACGCAGACCACCTTCCAAGTACGCCGGGTGATCCGGGATCTCAAGGGCACCGAAGGTTCTCACGAGACCTTCGCCGCCCGTCTCGAAGCCGTGCTCAACGACTTCGCCGAACAGGACTACGACATCGTCGAGATCGGGATCGGTGCCTTCGACGCCATCGTGATCGCCTCCGCCCAGATGATTCGATTCGAGGACTGATGGATACCGAACTTCCCGACCTCGTCTGGTCGCAGCTCGTGACCGGCATGAGGGTTCGCTGGGTCACTCCCTCCTTCGTTCGACGAGGGACGATCGTCAAGGTCAAGGGAGCCAGCATGACCGCCCTCTTCGACGGGTTCGCCCGACCCACCGTGATCCCCGACGCACGACAGTACTTCTGCGACTGGAAGTCTGGGCGAACGGATTACCAGCTGGTGCCGATCGACGGCAAGGCTCCTGAGGTTGTGCAAGACACCATCACCGGCCTCTACACCAACCCCGATGAGGACGGGGAGTTCGTCTCGGTGGCGATCGCTGCGAACCTGCTCGGTACCGACGCCAAGAACGTGCGACGCAAACTGCGAGCTGGTTCACTACGAGGACGCCAAGAGTCTATCGGGGGACGATGGGAGGTGCTGCGTGAGTCGATCAAGTCACCGTGATCTTTCACAAAAGATTGCGGAGATGAACCGGAAGTCGCAGGGCGCCGGTTACACGTTGCCGAAGCAGAAGCTCAACACTCTCGTCGCCCTCTCAGTCAGTCCACTGGGCCCCGACTATGGCCCGGTGATGATGGGACGAGTGATCGACCACACGGGCCGTCGAGTCACAATCCAGTGGGAAGAGGGTGAGCCCGAGGTGTGGAATGGCGATGACCTCCAGTACAAGCTGGATCGTGGCCTCCTGGTTCTGACACCCCCACCCAAGCCCCGACGCGTGAGAGTCCCCAAAGACAAGCTCAAGTGCAAACAGTGCGGCGAGCTCCGCAAGGATTGCGACTGTCCTCGGAAAAGTGCGCAGAAGCCCGAGGAATGGGGAATCGACCGCAATCACCCTGACCGGCCGGTAGGAAGTCATGACCTGCCGTTGACAGGGGTTGGCGATTCAGATACAATGCCTTTATCAACCGAGGGCGACGCCCTCACACCCGAGGAAAAGGAACAGGACATGGCTACAGAAGAAAAGCTCTCCGCCAAGGAAGCTGCGAGGGAGCTGGGCACGGATGCTCGAACCCTCCGCAAGTTCTTCCGATCGGGGAAGTCACCGATCGACCCGGTGGGTCAGGGAGGCCGGTACGGCATCTCGAAGAAGGACATGAAGAAGGTGAAGAAGGCATTCACCGCATGGTCCGCCGGCTCGAAGAAGAAGACCGACGCCCCCGACGAGATCGCCGATGACGTCGAGGAGTTCATCGAGACCGTGAACGACGCTCTCGACGAGGCGGAAGCCGACGACGTGGTGGAAGTCGACCTCGACGATCTCGAGGGCCCCGACGACATCGACCTCCTCGACATCGAGCTGGACCTGGACGAGGAGGCCTGATGCCCGTCATCCTCCGCCTCCCCTGCCGGCCCGAACGCACGGGCGCAACCCCCGAGTTCATCGAGGTCATGCGTGACGACCTCTGGGTCGACCTCGACGACATCCGCTCCGCCTCTGGCTCGAACACCGAGATCGGGTTCCAGTGGTGCGAACGGGTGGCAGAGCCCGACACCGATCTGATCCTCTGGTGCGACGAGGACGGCAAGCTGAAGGGACTGGAACCCAACCCCTACTCGCTCGCCCTCTGCAACCGAGACCAGCTCGCCGGTGCGGTCATCGTGACCCGGTACAAGGTCAACGGCAACGGCGACCCCTACGGGTTGACCGAGGGTCAGATCAAGCGACTCGCCGCCCTCTACAACATCGATCCAGAGACCAACCGCACTCTGGCCTAGCCCTCCCTCGGGACCGAGGAGCCCCCTGAATTGCAATCGGGGGGCTCCTTTGGTGTGTGCGTAGCGCATGCCTGGAGTCGTCCCTAGGATGCTCCGGATGCTCGCAAGGGGGCATGCCGCTCGATGATTCAGCCTTCCTAGGGACTGCCACGGAAGGAAGTCCGCACCTGCTATTGACAGGGTCAACAAGTCATGGTAAACTTGCCCTATCAACCAACGAAAGGCAAAGGCATGAGGGATGGAATGATGAACCACGAGATCGCCAACGCTTGCGAGGTGATCGCCGAAGCTGCGGTCGAGGGACTCGCCAACGCCATCGACACCTTCTTCACCGATGATCTCGCACACAACGAGAACATCAAGAACCTGCTCATCATCCCGATGCGTCTCGACATCGAGGATTGCGACGAGGATTCGGACTTCATGGAATCGCTGAAGATGCTGATCGAGGCACGGGCGATGAAGATCCTGACCGCATCCGCCCCCATCGGCTCCGACGACATCGAGGACATGATCTGATGAACGCTTACTGCCCAGCCTGCGGTCACAACGTCCGCAAGACTGCCTCCAACGAGATAGTCACCATCGACACCGACGACGAAGTCTGTGAAGAAACCACCAACAACTTGCACATGTTCCAAGTGGAGGACATGATCTGATGCAAGAGTACAAGTGCACACAATGCGGGGAAACCTTCGTCGAGACGCTCGACGACAACGAGGAAACCGCACCTCACTTCAACAAGGAAGACGGAACCCCATGCGAAGGTATGGGCCGGGCGATTGGAACCTGGTCATGACCCCTGCTGCCCTCTCACCCAACTACGACATCGCCCACCCACACGCTGGGGACATCCTCCTCATGGGCAACTTCCGTGACAAGGATGAAGACCCGAAGGCCGTCAAGGCTCTGGTCCTCAAGGTTGGACGCGGGATGACGCGCTCGATTCTCGTCTACCAGCCGGGAGGCCGGGTCAAGGTCATCACCGAGTTCGACTACTGGGCTGAGCACTGGAACTGGCGCATCATCTCTCGACGCCCGAAGAACAAGGTATGGGCCAAGAACTACCGCAAGACCCACACCCTCCCCGATGTCTGATGCAGTCCTACTACATCATCCTCGGTCCAACCGCCCGGGACAACTCCATCGCTGACACCTTCGACGGTGCGCTGGTGGGGCTTCCTGGCGTTACATGGATCAGTCGCATCAACGTGGCCGAGAGCCAACGAGGGAAGGGTGTGGGATCGCAACTGCTCCGACAGATCTGCGATGCTGCTGATGATGAGGGGGTAACCCTCGGGCTCGAGATCAGCTCCAGTGGTCCGCTGTCGAACGAGAAGCTCGAGCATTGGTATTCGGCGCATGGCTTCCAGTTCGTCGAACTGCCGATTCCAGAGACTAAGCCCAGTCAGGTTTACCCCTGCTGGGTCCGCACACCCCTGCCGCACTGAGGTAGTCCCCTTAGGGTCCCATCGGCAACGATGGGGCTCCTTGGTGTGTATCGACCGCTGCATTGCGAGCGATGATCGCATCAGGAGATCAAATGAGAGGGCTCCCATTGCGTCCCTAGGAAGCTGGTCACCCCTGTCATGCATAATGCATCATCAGCTCAACCCGTGACGATGGGGAGCATCAGGGACCCGGCTTGCATGGGGAAGCACCGGACGGGTCGGAAGCACAAGCTGGAGTCAAATCCCCGCAGCTCTGATTCTATGCGTCGTGCACGAGGAGCGCCAGCGCGTCTGCCGGGGTGAGAACCACCTCGCAGATACCGCCAGCCGCTCGGATCTTGCGGTGGATGAAGAGCTGAATCTTGCTGGGCTTGCCGCCGGGCATCTTGGTCTCGAAGCCGTAGAAGCGCCCACGGTGACAACAGATGATGTCGGGCAGCCCTGCCATCATGCTGGCGCCCCCGTGAATCTTGAAACAGAAGGCCCCTTCTGCCTCGAGTGCCCTCATGATCTCTCGGCTTTTCTTACTCTCGCGTTGCGCCATGAACTTCCCTTCCTAACACGAGCGAGGCACCCGGAATGGCGTTACCGGGTGCCCCGCTCAACCGACCAGGGGGCCGGTGATCGTGAGGGTCAGATGCTGTCGACGTCGAGCTCGTCGAGCTCGTCGGCCGAGGCAGCCTTCTTCTTGCCCTTCTTCGACTTCTTCGCCGAACCCTCGTCGTCGGGGACTTCCTCCACGGCGGCGGCCTTCTTGCCCTTGCCCTTCTTCTTCGAGGAGGTGGGGGGTTCGTCGTCGTCATCGTCGTCATCGGCGATGGGGCTGTCACCCAGCTCGGAGGTCGGGAAGGTCGCCTGGACCACCGACTGCATCTTGCCCTCGTACTCCTCGTCCTCGAGCGTCACCCCGATGCTGCGCCCCACGAGCTTGTTGGGGTCGAGCTTGATGCGCTTCTTCGGGACGTTCATGCCGGCGGCGACGGCGAGGTTGCGGATCTTCCAGAGCTGGTTCTCCTGGAACTTGCAGTACAGCGGGTAGGTGGCGCCGTTCACCTCGATGGTGAAGAGCCACATCCCCGTGCCGTCGGACTTCGCCTTGGCGTCCTGCACCTTGGTGATCGTGCCCGGGTAGTCGCCGGCGGGCTGGTGTCGCTTGCTGAAGTTGCCCCCGTCCTTCACGTTGGTGAAGTCGAGATTTGCGGCCTTGGCCATGGGATTGCCTTTCGTTGGATTCGGTGGTGGTATCTTATCGCACGAGTTTCCTCGTGTCAAACCTCTTGTTCTAGAGCTCCCCCTCTCGGATCAACTTCACGAGCTTGGGCACCGTCGGGTTCTTGAGGACATCGGGGAGGACCCAATCGCTGCGGTAGCCCGTGTCGAACCGTTCGTGTGGACCGATCTGGAGGCGTCGTTGCGCCTTGGTCTTGTCGATGTCCCTCTTGTCGTCGACCTGCACGACCGAGAGCCGCCCGATGACGTCGACGTAGGCGTTGACCATGCCTCGGACTCCCGCAGGCAGGTCGGGAACGTAGAAGACGGTGGCGCTGTCTTCGTCGATGATCTCCTCGTCCTTGAGTGCCATCATGCGCTCCTGGGCGGTGTAGATAACCCCGAGCTGAAGGGCCTGGAAGTTAGTCAACATCGCCTTCATCAGCTCGCCGGACTTGTTGTAGTCACGGCGGTCGATCATGCCAGGCTGGCGATCGAGGTTCCGCTCCTCCTCGACCTTCCGCACGTAGTTGAGAGCGAGGTTGTTGATCTTGGTGAGCCCGTCGACCACCACCCACTCGTAGGGATGGTCACCCGACTTGAGGTACCCCCAGGCAAGATCCATGTCCTCCCACTCCTCGATGTGGAAGACGTGAGGGTTCTTCTGCTTCATCTCGTCGGTGCCGTGCTCGGGGTCCAGCACCAGCGTCTTGCCCACACCAGCTGAAACCCCGAAGGTGGTCTTGCCCTTCTTGTTGCGGGAGTAGACCAGGATGCGGGGCTTCTTCTGGGACTTGGAGGGCTGCGTGATGCGACCCTGGACCAGCTTCTTGTAGTTCTTGGCGGTAGCCATCAGCCCATCGGATCCCTTCCGGAGGTGACTCCGCATGAGGGGCAGGGTGCGCCCCGGCCGTGCTCGATGTCCTTGCACTTCTTGGGGTCTGGCTTGGTGTCTTCGTCTCTCATCTCGCCCATGGGCATTAGATGTTCTCCTTCTCGGGGTCGTTGGCTTCGTCTTGGTAGTAGTCCATCGGGTCGCCTTGCTTGAACCGAGCGCGTCGAGTGGCGTCGTCCTTGCGGCCCAGGAAGAGCTCATTGCTGCAGAGGTCGGTGTAACTGCACATGAAGGTGCAGGAGCGATCTGGGACTCGCTCGACCGAATCCGAGTCGGTGAAGTCGTACGAGTGCATCCGTTGGCTCGTGCGGTTGCCTTCTCGAGCGACTCGGTAGAGCATCTCTTCGGAGCGCTCGAGGATGACTCGCTGGAAGAAGGGCGACTGGTTGGGCTTGCCGAACTGGTACCTCATCGACTTCAGGTACCGCATCTTGTCGGCGTAGGCCCGGGGCAGTTTGCCGTCGAAGTACTCCCGGAACCAGCGAACCATCGTCGGGTAGTCCGTGTGCACCTGGTTCCATCGAGCAGGAAGCCCCGAGCCCTTGAGCTGAGCAGGCCAGGTGGGGGGCTTGGAAAGGCCGTAGTTCCAGATGTGACCCTGCACCTTCAGCCCGTTCTGCAACGCAGCCCAGACGTAGAGCCCGGACTGCGAATCGAGGATGCGGTAGCCATGGTTCGGTAGGCGCTTGTGCCACTTGTGGTCGACGATCCAGAGCCCGAACTGGTTCTCCACGAGGTTGTCGATCTTGGCCCGGTAGAGGGTGCCATCGGGGAACGTGCACTCCAGGACGAACTCGGACTCGAGGTAGATCCAGTCATCGTCCTTGTAGTGCCAGAGGTACGAGGTCATCAGACGCTCCGCGTCGCCGGGGAGGTCGCCGATGTCAGCTTTCTCCTCGTCGAACAGCTTGTCCCAGAGGTCCTTCTTCATCCTGGCGTGCTCAGCCCGCCAGTCACCGCCGAGGGCATGAACCTCTTCGAGGCGGTGCATCCAGGTCCCGAGTCGAAGGGGGCGACCCATGATCTTGGGCTTCAAGCGTTCCACGTACTTGTACTCAGCCTGCTTCGGACATCGCCGGAAGGTCTTGATCATGCTGTGTGTGGAGATCTTCTGCCCGGTATCTGGATCGACGTAGAGCCCAGGGGGCCGAATCACTCGACCCTTCTTCTTTTTCTTCTTCTTCTTGGTGTCAGCCACCTAGCCAGACCCTTTCATCTTGGGTAGCAATCATATCGCTACCTTGCTCTTCAAGTCAAATGCCCCGTTCTTGTTCTCAATCGGGCAGGTGGGCCACACCCCGTCGGCGCTTCTCATCAGCCTCGTCCGCTCGCTCGCTGAAGTAATCGACGACCACCTCAAGCCGCTCGACGATGTCAGGGGTGGAGGCCAGGTGTGAGGCCAGGGCGATCGAGTTCGCGTAGACGTGCAGGGCAGGCCCAGCGAAGAGGTCTTGGGTGCGAATGACAACCGCATCATCCAGGGACTGACGCAGGAGGAACTGCCTGTTGGCCGTGCCAACCTGCTCGGTGAAGAACCGCTCGAGGTCCTCCCGCTTGAAAACGACGTACTTCTCATCTTGCATGGTTGTTCTCCTCAGGGGGCGACGCGGAGGCGATCCACGTAGCACTGGTGGGTCAGGGGGAAGAGCTCGGCGATGGTGGCTTCCATCTGGTTGGCGCACTGGTTGATCTCCCACTGCGGCGACGAGGGGAACATCGCCTCCTCGGCGGTGAACTTCTGCCGCAGCGAGAGGAAGCTCAGGGCCGAGCGGAGGTTGAGGGTGACGAACATCTGCGTGTAGAGGCCCACACCGAGTACGTCTCGAGCGACCTCCTTGGCGATGCCGTCCTTGAGCTGCTTGGCGTACTTGTACCACTGGAACTCGAAGGTCTCCTGCTGGTCGTTGACGAAGATGTCGTACTGCTCGGGCGTCGCCGGCTCGAACCAGGTGTTGCTGTGCTTGCCGTGCTGCACCAGGGGGCGATCGGGGCCGGGGATGTAGAAGTGGGGCTCCATCACTTTGTACCGAGCCGAGACCTCGTTGTAGCTGAAGCCGATGCGGTGGCGGTGCCACTCCCGGAAGACCATGATCGGCGCCCGCACGTAGAACTTGATGGCGGTGTGCTCGAACGGCGTGCCGTGTCGGTTCTTCATGAGGAAGTCGATGCGGCCCTTGTCGGCCTTGAGGTCCTTGGCGCTGGCGCCCTGCGTGCTCACCAGCATGGCTTCGATGACCGCGTCATCGTCGCCCATGTGATCTCGGTACTCGCAGACCAGGTCGGGGAAGAACTCGGCTGGCTTCTCGAGGGCCTCGAGTTCTTCCGGCTTGAGGAGGTGTCGGGTGTCAGTCATGCGTTGACCAGTGCTTTCTTGGGGTTGTAGTTGTAGACTTCGTGTTCCTCGAGCTCAGTTGCATCACCCCAGTGGGTGCCAAGCTTGAGGTCAGCGACGATGGGAACATCGAGGGTGATGCCGAACATCCGCTTGAGCGGGAGGTTCTCCATGGTGGACTTGATGATCGGCATGGCTCGAGCAACATGCTTGTGGTGAACCTCGAAGAGGAGAGCATCATGCACCGAGCCCAGGATGTGTGCCTTGATACCAAGCTTCTCGAAGTGCTCATGGATCAAGATCATGCTGAGCTGGGTCATGTCTGAAGCGAACGACTGCACGGGCGAGTTGATGGCCTGTCGCTCGGCTTCACCCCTCACTCCCTGCTCGCCTGAGAGGATGTCGGGCAGGTGGCGTACCCTACCGAGGGGCGAGACAACCCTCATGTGCTCGTTCACCAGGCGTCGTTGACGAGCGTGCCAGGGCAGTAGACCGGGGAATTGCCTGAAGAAGGCCTTCCGGATAGCCATGGCCTCAGCCTCGGTGAAGTGGAGCTCGTACTTCTCGAAGGCAGTCTGGATGAACTTCTTCCACCCCATGCCGTAGACGAAGCCGAAGTTCACCGCCTTGGCTTTCTTGCGATCGTCCTTGCTCACCTGGTCGATGGGCACCCCGAGGGTTTCCGCAGCGGTGGCTCGGTGAATGTCCTGCCCCGTTTGGTAGAGGTACATCATGCGAGGGTCACGTGAGATGAAGGCGACAACCCTGAGCTCGACCTGGGAGAAGTCAGCTTCGATGAAGAGGTACTTCGGAGGAGGTGCCCCGAAGAGCCCTCGTACGGCGGGGTCACGAGGTACCTGTTGCAGGTTCACCCCTCGAATGTCCCGAGCACCAGGGATCTTGTCGGCATCAGCCTTGCCACTGCTCAGTCGCCCGGTCACGGTGCCGGCGAGCTTGAACGTAGTGCGGATGCGGTCAGCCTCGTCGATGATGTTGTTGTAGGCGTTGAAGAAGGTGGTCATCTTCTGTAGTCGAGCCCGCTCGAGCAGCAAGGCTACTACCTCGTGACTCTCCTTGAGCTCCATGAGCACCGCCTCCTTCATGGAGGGGTCACCCGGGCCCCCATCGGGCTTGTCTTTGCCTCGCTCGAGGATCGGTAGCCCGAGGTAATCAAAGATCCACCAGCGAGCGAAGTTGGAGGGGTTGAAGTTGACCTCGACTGGTTTGATGCCCTTGCCCTGTGTGGGCCATGCAGTCTTGCCCTTCTTGGCTTTCTTAGGCGAAGGTTCCCAGCCCACCTCAGGAACCCAAGCCATCAACTGCTTGTCGACCTCGTCACGAAGCGCAAGCGTCCGGGCGGTTTGCGTCTGAAGTCGCTCACGATCGGTCCACACCCCATGTCGCTCGACGTCAATCAGGATGTTGTTCGCCTTGGTCGTGATGAGGATGAAGATGCGCAGCAACCGAGGCTGAGCCTTGAGCTCTTCCTTCGTCTCGAGGTAGACGTGATAGGTGTAGAAGGTGTCGAGGCAGTTGTACTCCATCACCTCCTCGATCGGCATGTCGAGCAGGTTCCTTGTGTCAACGCCCCAGGGGGCCACCCCGAAGCGGGAGGTGGCTTGAGGCTTGAGGCCCTTGGCTCGATTCTCGTCGAGGAGGTGGCAAGCGAGCATGGTGTCGAAGGTCACAACCATGCGTACCCCGAATTGCCTCATCCAGCGAGCGTCGTACTTGCCGTTGTGAGCAATCTGCTTTGGGATCGCTTCCAACAGCGGAGCTAGCTGCCTCAACGCTTGCCGCCAGTTGCTGCGGAAGGGCGATTGCGGGTGGAAAAGGGGGATGCACCAGACGACTACCTTGCCGTTGCGCAGAACGCAAGTGCCCGAGAGACTCACGATCGCAGCGTTGTCGGCGAACTCGTCACCCATCGGTGTGGAATAGGTCTCGATGTCGTAGGAGATCAACTCGGTCTTAGCGAGGATCTTCTTGAGCCAGAGGAATCGCTTCTTGGTCGTGATGTAGACCATCTCGGGTTTGGCGATCTTGGCCGATTTCTCGAACACCTGCGATGCGAAGAACCTCAGGTCGGTCAGCCATGACCCTCGCTGGCCTGGGTTGCGCAGAGCAGCTGCTGGGGAGATCGTAGGGATGATCGAGATATCGCCTCGCTCGATCACCCGGCTGCGATACTTCATGATGCCTGAGTGGCCTGTGAGTGCAAAGAGTCCCTCATTGCCCGTTGCGAGGATCCACTTGGGCTGCACCTTCTCGATTTCCGCGTCGAGGTAGGGCCGGCATGCCTTGATGTCGACGTTGCTGGCGTTCAGGTCGAAGTTCCTGCACTTCAGCGCCGAGGTGAAGTAGACGGTTGCTGGGTCGATCCCCACCTCGAGCAGATCCGCTTCAAGAGAGGCTCGATAGGTGGAGCTGTTGGGCATCTTGCCCACCACCATGATGTCAGCCTTCTTCGGCCCGAACCCTATCTCGCAAACCTCCTCGACACCACGATGGAGCTTGCAGGCAGTGCAATCAGGGTTCCGAATCGTCATGAGTCCATGCTATCAGCAGGGATCCATTGCGTCAACAGCCCGGCAGAACAAAGAAGATCGATCCCGCTCGTGTCTCGGTACTCAGAAGCCCAAAGCACCCTCGTGATTCCGGCGTTGATGATGAGCTGGGCGCACGGGATGCATGGGCTCAGGGTAGTGGCGAGGGTGGCGCCGTCGACCTGAACCCCGTACCGAGCTGCGTAAGCGATGGCGTTGGCCTCCCCATGAACCGAGAGCCGGCAAGGCATGACCTCAGGGCAGTCAGCCTGGTGGATGACCGTTCGACGAGGAGGGCACGTGCAGGTGTGGTTGCAATGGTCCATGCCGGCAGGAGCCCCGTTGTAGCCCGTTGACAACACCCGCCCCTCGCGTGCAATTACCACACCTACGCGTGCTCGTGAGCAAGTGCCTCGCATCGCTGCCACCTGCGCCATCTTGAGCAACATCTGGTCTCGTGAGATCCTCATCACATCGCCTTCAGCTTGGATACATCACCCTCGAAGACGTGAAACGAGGCGATGTACATGTTGAGGTCGCCGGGCTTGACCCCCGGCAACTTGTCTGCGATCCACTGCATCAACCGAGCCGCCATGTAGACGTCATCCCTGAAGTGCCGGATGAAGTCACATGAGCGGATGTAGTAGCTGCAGTTGATCTTCCCATCCCGGATCAGGAAGTGGTACCCGAGCGTGCAGGGCACTCGCTGACCGTCAACAGCCCCGGTGTCTTCCGGGAACCAGATCGGCAAGTATGCCTGGCGTGTCTCAGGGTTGTCCTTGAGCTGCTCGACCAGGTCATCGAGATCCCCCAGCCGATAGCGAAGCCCCGCGTTGTGGTTGAGGTTCGTGTTGTTGCGGGTGTACCGGGGCCACTCTTCTGGATCAGGAGCGAAGAGTCGACCCACCTCACCCCCATACTTGGGCCACATGCGCTCCGGGTAGGTGTGCGAGAAGATCCCATCCCCCTCCTTGTGACTCGCGTTGCCCTGTTGGGCAAAGGGCCACCACTCGTTGCTGGGCGGCGGGTTCAGCGGTCGACCCGAGACCCTTTCCTGGAAATGATCCTCAGCCCAGGGCATGTTGGGGCGCACCCGGCGCTCGAGCATCGGCTGATTGGTTGGCACTGGGATCACCAGGATCGCGTCCTGAAGCTCTCGGGTGATGAGCAGGGGGTTGTCGATCGGCTGCGAGTGCCATTCGCCCACGTCGACGACCTTGGCAGAATTGAGGAACATGAGCCTCAAGTCCTCCACCATGTCATCGAACTCGTCGTAGTCGTCAAGAACCCTCATGCTTGATCTCCTTCGGTTCCCAGAGGAAGTGTTGGTGGCCGTCGCAGACTAGGGCAAGGTCGCCGGTGGAACCGTGCAGTCGACCTACCCATCGAGCGACCTGGGTGCATCGCACCATCTTGCCCCGAAACGGGGCCTTGAACTCGCATTGGTTTGGGGGCATCAGTCCTCATCCTCATCGGGATCGCCGGCGGACTCGTCGAAGGGCACTCCCCATGTCCCCTTGATGGAAAGGCCGATGGCCGAGAAGTCGCAGTCGTGGATGTTGACCGAGGGCAGGGGCTGGTAGGCCTTGAAGAACTCCTTGTTCTCCCCCTTCTGATCGCCGGTCTTGTAGACCGACCACCCCTCGAACTTCTGGGCGTATTCGTACCCCATCACCTCGGTGTGGAAGCGCCGGCGGATGCGGCGGTAGGTGTTGTAGGTCATGTCGCCCAAGGTTTTGCCGTCTGCGTCTTCCTGGATGACCTTCTGCAGCCACTTCCGCGTCAGGTTCAAGGCAGGCGACTTGGCAAGGACCTTGATGAGGTCAGGGCGCTTCTTCTTGATCTTCTTCTCCGGCCACATCAGCATGGCCCGGTAGGCCTTCCGCTCGCTCTTGTTCGGGTGGTTGAGCAAGTAGGCCATGGACTTGAAGTTGTGGTACTGCAGCGATTCGTTCATCCAGCAGAACGCGATGTCCTCGACGTTGATGCCGAGTTCCTTGGCGACGTACCGAGCGCACATCCAGGCAACGCTGATGTCAAGCCCGCCGAGGTAGCCGAGGTAGCTGGTCCGGGAGTAGAGCGTGATCTGCGGGCGGGGCTTCGCCTTGTAGGTGATCGCCAGCATGCAGGAGCCCCAGCGCCGGGTCTGCTTGTTGGTATGGCCCGTCGCTTCGCCCCCTCGGGGCTTGACGATCTTCGTGCGGAGGGTGGCGATCCCTCGGCCCTTGACCCCGATGGTTCCCGTGACCTGCTCGAGCCACACCTTGAGGTCGTCGGGGTCGATGTACTGCTTGACCATCATGGACCATCGGCTCTTGGTCAGCCACATGTCCTTGAGATCGAAGTCCCACTTCATGGATGGCGTGTAACAGATCGCGTTGTGGATCTGGACATCGACGGAGCTGATGACGTCGAGGTCATCTGCTGGCGCCATGACGATGTCTCGACAGAGCTTGGCGTGCAGCTCGGTCAGGGTCGGTGCCTCGAAGACAGAGGGCTTGAGGGTGGTGGCGGTCACGTTGGATCCTTCTGGATGTGGTAGCGGTTGCCGCAGGGGCACTTGTAGTAGGTCGTGTGGGTGGCGGGGTCGTCGCCCAGCTTGGTTGCTGCTTCGACCTCGCGTTTGCAAACCGGGCACTTGTCGCCGGTGTAGCCATCGTCCTGGCGCTTGGCGTTGACGGCGTTTTTCTCCATGTAAAGATCGAAGAAGAGGTCAGCCAGATCTTCGGGAGGCAAGCCCGGGTTGCCGACCAAGAGCAGGTTCATGAAGAAGTGGAAGGCGTCGACCAGCTCTTTGTTGTAGGCCATGATGTCAGGCAGCTGACCTGGATCTTTGGCCCAGGGCTTCCACTTGACCTCGGCGGTGGCCTCGTGGATCTCGTCTTCGAGGGCGTAGGCGTTCCATCGGATGAAGTCCGCCCGGGCCTCCCCTCGGAGGTTGCGGGGGTCCCCATCCTTCATCTTCTGGGTTTGCAACTCGAGTTGCTTGGCGAGCATCAACTTGAAGAGGTCATCCTGCATCACCAGACCCTGCCCTTCTTGGCGCAGCCCTTGACCTGGGTCTTGAGCTTCTCGAAGTTGCGGCCATCGTCGAGATCCGTGTAGTCCCACTTGATGGCCACACCGCGTGCTGCATCCATGAGGTACCTGTAGGAGTACAGGTCGTAGAGCTGATCGGTGAACTTCAGCACCCCTCGAAGATGGTCGGTGGTGCCCTCGTGGGTCTGACCCACGTTCACCCGGACTGCTGCGACGGGGGGCAGGCAGTAGATGATGACCAGGGGCGACGTCGAGTACAACATCTCGAAGAGGTCCTCGACCGGGCCCATGCCGAGCAGGTCGCTCTGGCTGGCCCGAATGAGGGGGCCGTAGATGGTCTCGGAGATCAGCGGGTGGCGGTCATAGATCCCCACGTGGGTGTTGGTGGTGAAATCCCTGTCGATCCAATCACCGATGTCCCCCACGGGACCGTGATCGGAGGTCGATGACCGAGGTCGCACCTCCAGTTCAAGATGGGTGCAGAGCGAGGAGACGAGGGTCGTCTTTCCTGCCCCGTCGGGCCCTTCTACGATGAGCATGGGATTTCCTTTCGTTGACTACGAGTCATCATATCAAACCGCGTTCCCGCAATCAACAGTCTCGTTCTCGAATTATGCCTTGAAGTTCCGGCGAAGCCGGTCTGGCGAATCGGTGATCCTCTTGGCCATGTCGCCATCCTCCATGAGGTCAGCGTACTGCAGCTCGTCGACCGTGCCCTCAGCAAGGAGGTAGATGTAACGGAGGGCCTTGCCATTCAGGGCGATCCGATCCTCGAACTGGGTAAACTGCACCCAGCTGGGGACCAACGAATACCAGATCATGGTTCCAGCAGTTCGCAGGTCGATCGCCTCAGAAGCTGCGGCAGGCTGCCCGATGAATACTGCGCAGCCCTCAGCTGCCGTAAATCCCTGGATCATTTCGTCACGCTCTGACGGCTTCCCCCCTTTGCGGGCTGCGCTGATGCCGCCGTGCACTTCGAATACGGGGATCTTCATCTTCACGCAGAGCCTGCGGATCGAGCTGATGTCGCCTCGGAACCGTGCGCCGATGACGACCTTCTCGCCCTGCTCGTGGAGGTCGATGAGGATGTCGGCCAGGATCTTGAGCTTCTCATCGCCCACCCTGACCAGGCGCCCCTTGTCGTCCGGGTCTTCCGGGTCTTTCGGCTCGATCTTGAGGATGCCACCCGTGATCTGAGCCAGCCTCAACCGCTGCACCAGCGGGATCTTTGCCCAGCTGAACTCCCCGCCCTTCAGCTGGATAATCATCTCCTCAGCCATCTCGTCGTAGTACTTCGCTGACTTGACCAGCGGCACCTTGATGATGACGGGATCGAGTCGACCCGGCAGGTCGTAGCACTCGTCTCGGGTGATGGCGAACGCGTCCTTGTGCATCCGCCTCCTGAGGATGTCCTCGGCATTGCTCTTGTTCCTGAGCCACTGCGGGTACCCGTTGCGCTCGGTCCACACCGAGTAGAGCTTCTTGAAGCTGTCCAGGGTCATGCCTCGTACGAGCTTCGAGTACGGGTTGAGGAACTTCCACTGGCTGTAGATGTCGAAGATGCGCTTCTTCTTCGTCAGCACGGTACCGGTGAGGATCAGTCGGTAGGGGATCAAGTTCTCCAGGTAGATCGGCTTCCCCCTCGGGCGTCGCTCCTGCCATGCGAGCTGCGTGATGGTCCTCGTCTTGGCCGCACTCGGCGACTTGATGCGATGGGACTCATCGAGGATCGCCAGTTGAGGCTGCCACCTGCGGATAGCGGCAAGGATCGCGTACTTCCCGGTTGACCGAGCCCCTCGCTTCACCCCTGGGGTAGAGAATGCGTCGTAGTTGACGATCACGATGTCGAGGTAATCGGTTCCCCACTTGGGCAGCTCAGTGGTCTTTCGACCCTGCCTATCCCAGATCACGATCCGCATGGGGTAAGGAACGTTCGCCTCGAGCTCCTTGACCCAAACGTCGATGGCGCTGATGGGGCAGATGATGAGCACCCGGTTGACCAGTCCCTTGAGGTGCATGATCGCTGAGATGTCGCTTGCGGTCTTGGTTTTCCCTGTGCGGGGCGCCATCAGCAATGCGAACCCCCCAGTCTTCTGGAGCGCTCTGACGCCCTGCTTGACCGCTTCGACCTGGTGCCGATAGGGGCGACGCTTCCATTTGTAGGTGGTGCCCATCAGACCTCCGGGAAGTGATCGAGCTGGTCCATGCCGCAGTCGACCGGGTACTTGTCGGGGCGGAATCGCACGAACTGCGGGTGTCGCAAGCGCCCGTTCTTGGTCTTGCCCTGAGCCATAACCTCGACGACCTGGTGCTCGAAGCTATCCCAGTCATCGGTCATGGCCTGTCGGAGCGCGTCATCCATCGCCCCGAACTGCCCAACTTCGACAAAGTCCCATGCTTCGTCATCTTTGCCTCGGTTTAGCGAGATCTTCACCCCGCCGACCTTGCCCTCGTTTCGGCCCTCGCCCGGGTCCCACCCGGTGATGACCCCATCGAGTGTGCTCATGGTCTTGATCTTGTGCCAGTGCTTCGATCGCTTCCCCGACTCGTAGGGGCCGTGCTTGGTCTTGACCATCGCCCCCTCGTACCCCTCACGCAGGCACCAAAGGATCGCAGCGGGGCTCGCCTTCAAGATCGGTGTGGGCCTGAAGAACGGCTTCTCCATCGACTTCATGACCCGGCGCAGCAGTCGACGTCGTTCGATGTAGCTGAGATGTCGGACGTCCTCACCCCTCCACACCAGCACGTCGAAGGCGTAGAACTCGAAGGGCCCGACCTCATCCTGGACCTTGATCGCCCATGCCTGATCCTTGACCGTGACGATGGCGACTGCCGCGTTCAGCTTGCTCTTCGACTGCCCGCCCTTCTTGAGGGGGATCACGGCGGTGGGTGACATGAGCTCCCCGTCGAGCACCGTGCCGTGATGCTTCTTCGACTTGAGGGCAGCGAGGTGGGGGAAGTTGGCGCTGCGGTCGAGGTAGCCGTAGGTCACCGTCGATCGACGACCCGTGTTCATGCGAGACCCATCCTCGCCGATGAAGAACCTCATCCGGCAGCCGTCGTACTTCGGCTCGAGGGCAACCTCAGGCGTCAGGTGGTGAGCGATGTCCCGGAAGGGGTGTTCCTCGCCCCAGTGGATCTGCTTCTTCAGGTCCGTCGCCTTCATCGGGTCGATCTGGAACCGGTCGGCCACACCCCGCAGGTGGTCCATGATCTCAACCCGAGTCATGCCCGTGGGGTCGAAGCCGGCTTCTGCGCCCAGCAGTTGCAGTTCGGTAAGTGGTCTCATACCCATGACTTCTTGTGTCCTTTGTGTTGTTCGGCGTATCGCTCGTCGATCCAGTCCTTGACCTTGCTGGTCCCGCCCTCCCGAAAGAGCTTGTAGAACTCGTTGAACAGCGGCAACTTGCGGTTGCGCTTCAGGGTTCGACCTTCTCTCTCATCCTCGAGCTCTTGCTCGAAGAGAAGCTTGCACCTCCAGCATGTGTGGGGCTTTCGTCCCGTGCCGTACTGGGCCATCAGGCAGTTCTCCTCATGTTCGGTCGCTTCGTCTTCTTCAGGTATTGCTTCCGCCAGGCGTCCTTGTTCTGCTTCTCGACGTCCTTGTAGCCCTCGGGGTAGGTGTAGTACCTCCCGTAAAGACCTCCGCTGAGTCGACTGATGACATCCTCTCGCGTGGTCGTGCATCGCGTGCAGCGCAATGTGATGACTGCCAACCCGTTGTCGGGCTTCCAGGTTGAGGGGACCTCATCCCATGAGTGTCCCAGGGTTCGGCATGCGGTGTAGTCACTCACCGATCACCACCAGCTTCTGACCGTTGCCGGTGCCCAGCTCGGTCGATGCCCTGTTCTCCTGGTAGGCAACCTCGCAGCCGAATGCCCAGCTGCGGAACTTGGTACGGAAGTCGTACTTGGCCTTGCAGTTGTCGTGGAAGTTGCACTTTGGAAGTTCAACCACCCTTGCAGTCTTTCCCATGTCACCCCTCGGCGATTGATTCGATGCCGTCATCATATATGGGGCGTGATGCCTTGTCAAGGCACTTTGTTCTTGTAAAACACCAGAGCGACAGGAATAACAAGATCAACCTGCCTTGACAAGAAGGGCTTGAGGGCATAAGGTGCTTATTGCTCAAGGGGCGAGATGCCCCCACCGACACATGAAGGAACGACATCATGGCCAAGAAGGCCCCCGCCAACAAGAAGGCTGCCGAGGACGAGGTCGAGCTCGAGGAGCTCGATGCCGCCGAGGAGGGCGAGGAGACCACCTCCAAGTCCACCAAGACCGAGGTGACCTTCGGGGTCGCCGACCTCGCCAAGTACCTCTCCGAGAAGACGGGCAAGGAGATCTCGACCCGGGACCTCCGCACCCAGATCCGCCGGATGGCTCGGGAGGACAAGCCCCGGGTCAACCGTGAGGTCGTGCCGGGGAACCGCTCCCGCTACGACTGGCCCGACGGGCTGAAGGACCCCGAGGTCAAGGCGATCATCAAGGCCGTGACCGCCGGCGAGCTCGAGGAGGGCAAGAAGGCCGCCCTTGCCAAGCTCAAGGAGGACAAGGCCGCCAAGAAGGCCAAGGAAGGGTCCAAGGGCAAGGGCAAGAAGGGCAAGGGCAAGGCCGCTCCCGCCGACGATGACGACGACGTGGTCGACATCGACATCGACGAGGACGACGACTGATCACTCGGGGGCGCCCCACCCTTCGCCCCTGAAGATCGCCATCGGGCCCCGCTTCGGCGGGGTCCTTTGGTGTGTCGACGAAAGTGTGCGTCCTTGAGCGTCCCTAAGCTCTTGCGGCTATGCGATGCGCCAATCATGCATGATGCAGGTACCCATCTTGACTCACGACTCCCTACACGACAATCAGCCCAACCGATGCGCTCATCATCGAGCAGCACCGATTGGGCTGATTGCGTAGATTGAGGATCACCCCCTAGTTCTGGGCCATCCCCTGGAGGACGGCCTTGTTGGCGGTCTTCTTGTTGACGAACAACGCGAGGCCACCCGTCACGAAGACGTTGATCGCCGCCAGCTGTTCCACGGTGACGTCCAGCCCGAAGGCCACACCAACGTTGATGCCGGCGATGATGACCGTGCTGATGGTCACCGGTTGCTTGTCGAGGATGTTGCCGGGCGAGTAACCCGGGTCGTCAGTTGGCTGGGTCATGAAGTGCCTTTCGGTAGGGGCAGGGAGGGACAGGGGTTGGGCGAGCCGTACTCGGTCGCGTGGGCCAGGTCTTGGGCAGCCTCGTTGCGAAGGTCCTGGAGCTCAGTCAGCCGGGCACGCTGTTCGGGGGTCAAGGGCGTCCCGCCCAAGAACCCCTCGCCGATCGAAAGGATGTAGTTCGACAGGTTCTGGTTGGCAACCAGGTAGGCGGTCAGCCTCTGTTCGTAACAGCCGAGGTGCTCCATGATGGGCGACCTGCGATCGAGAACCTCGGTCAAGTCGTCGATGGAGCTGGCCTGATCTTTCGTCGTGTGGCTGAGCGAGAGGAGCAACGAGACTCCCACACCCAGCAGGGTCAGGATGATGAGGGCGAAGACGGTCTAGGCGATGTCGCCGACCTTCTGGAGGGTGGTCTTGTCGACCCAGTGGGTGGTCATGAGTTGTCCTTCGGGGGGTGTTGAGGGTGGTGCAGTTCAGCGAGGGAATCCAACCACTTGTCCCGGTACTCATCCCTCTCTTCCTTCACGGCCTCGAGCTCCTTGTTCAAGCGGTCGACGTCGAGGTCATTCCTTCGATCGCTGCGGTTCTGGGTGGCCGTCAGCAACCGCACGGTGACCGTGAAGATCCCGAGCAGAAGCGTGAACACACCTCCGATGGCGGCATTTGCCGGTTCGATACCAAAGATCATGGTCCATCCCCTTGGTTGCTCAAGTAGTCCGTCATCAGGAAGAAGGTCACCAGGGCAAAGAATGCCAAAAGCAACCAGGCAGTACCCGCAATGGCGGACTGAGCGGACCAGAGGCTGACCTCGCCTCGGGACCAAGCAACCACGATCGCCGTAGCTCGAGAGGTGTAAACCAGGACGGTCAAGCCTCCGGCGTAAACGATTCTTCGGTCACTTGTGGGGTGGACGGCGATGGAGGCGCAGAGCACCCCAGCCAAGCCGAAGGGGAGAGACCACATGAGCTGAGGGCCAGTGATGAAGTAGGTCGCTTTCCCCACCCAGAAGGCGAAGATGAAGTGGGACACACCCACCATTGCACACACCGCCCGGATGAGGTGCAAACGATCTACGTCAACGCGGGCCCTCACCTCGTCGCTCACTTCTTGATGTTCAGCTGATGGACCCAGAACGCGATGTAGCCGCAGACCTGGGAGTCGGCGATGCCATCGACCTTGATCTGGGGCTTGCCGGCCATGCGGTTCATCACGTTGCAGAACCGCTCGAACTCGGCGACCGCCTCACGGGTCTTGGGCCCGTAGCCGGCCTTCTTCGGGTCCTTGTTGATGACCAGCTGGGCACCGTGACCTCGACCCGAGGCCGGGACCCGCTGCTTCGCCAGGATGTTGAGCATGGCCTGGAGGAAGGCGACGCCCTGACCGACGTCCCCGGGCTTGAAGCCCTTGGCGGCGGGCGGCTTGACCGAACCAGCGCCGTTCTTGATGAGCTCGATGTACCGCCCCATCGGGAAGTTGGGCCCCGGATCCCAGTGACCCGAGCCCGGGATCGCCATGCTCACGTCGTTGTGGGTGGTGATGCCCCGGAAGTTGCCCCGACGCAGCTCGGCGGCCGGCAGGTAGACGATCGGGATGCGGTACTGGTCGCACTTCAGCCGAGCGAACTTCGCCGACCGCTGGAGCATGGTCCAGCTATAGGCATCGTTCCACTCGCCGGCGGTCTGACCCGCGTAGCCGGCATGCTCGAGGCCGAGGTGCTTCGAGTTGACGCCCTTGGCGTGGGCGGCCCGGTTGTTGTCCCGGACGCACTGCACGATGGAGTCGATGTCGAGGCAGTAGTGCGCCGAGCTGGTTCGAGAGGGGGCTCGGAAGTACTGGGCGATCCGCTCGGCGGTGTCACCCTTCTCTGGCGCCTCCATGTCGTGGATCGTGAGCCCGACCGGGGTCAGCCCAGGCCACTGATCTCGGGCCTGCACGTAGGGGATGGTTGACGGGTTGCCGTCCATGTCACTCTTCTTCCTGCTCGGGTGTGGGTGTTGCAATCTCGTAAGAAATGGAACCACCGAAGCTATCACCAGAAGCCCAGTTGAATGGGTCGTTTCCGATCACTCCGAAAGAGGCATCTTCATGCGAGAAGTAGAGGTACTGAGGGTCGGTCGAGTCAATGACCAGGCACTGCCCATGGTACCGAATTCCGGTACTTGCGTCGATGTAATAGGCCACACCTGCCTGCTCGAAGCCGTCAACTGCTTGGAAAGGCAGCCGAAGGGTGAGCGAGGCCGTGGGGTGAAGGATGGTTCCGCTGAAGTCGACTCTGAACTGGAAGTGACAAAGGCCCCCGATCATGCGGTACCGAGTCTCGATCAACCCGGCTCCGCCCTCGTACCAGCCGGTAAACCCGATCCAGGAGTCGTATTCATACCAGCCCGGGCCCGTTCCAGTTCGACCCAGGATGAAGTAGTCCGAGCCGTTTGGGACAAGCCATACCTTGTCCTCAACTCGAGGGTGGTAGGAGTCCTTCAAGAAGTAGACCCTGGGTTGATGCAAGCCGCTATCGAGCACATTGATGGTGCAGCTATCGCCCTCGACGCTTACCACCGTCCCACGGATCAGCCCAGCGCCTCCTGAGGACGCGGGATCATTGGGTGAAAGGGCTTGCCCGATGAGGCGGGCAGCCTCCATTACATCAGATCGACTCTCGTTCACAGCTGCCTCCGGCGGGTGGTTGCGGCCAAGGTGCCCGCGTGAGTGATGCCGCAAGTGAAGGACTCCAGGATGAAGTGCCCCTCAGCCCCCAGTTCTTCGACCTCAGCTCGAATGACATCCCCGGCCTGGTGGGCGAAATGGGGCACGGCGGTGAAGTCGATGGCCTCGATGACTCCGGTGACTCGAGGGAAGTTGCCGTAGGCGGCAGCAACAGCCTGAGCTTGGCTCGTGATGAGCTCGGAAGTCATGAACGCAGGCACGGCACCGTAGATGGTGCGATCGGGGAAGGCCGGGTCGTAGTAAGTAGGCGAGCGAACGTCCGTGTCCCACTTCTCAGCTCGAGCAACCTCGACTGATTCCGAGTTGATGCCGGTCACGATCAGGCCGTTGTAGGCAAGCTCATCATCCAGCTCTCGAGACAGGTCGAGCAACAAGGAGGCCTCGTCCGCTCGATATGCCCACACCGCCTGATCGCCGAGCTGAGGGATGGGCTGGAGTACTGGCGCCCCGCGTTCGTTGAAGAAGAACTCAGCACCGAAGGAGGCTGCCATCTCCATGACCTTGTCTACCGGATCATCCTCCATCACGAAGATGGCGCCGGGGGCGTTGTACTTCGGGTTGCCCCCATAGCCATCAGTTCGCATGAACTCGTACGACTCTCGAGGGACCCAGGGCACTCGGCTTTGCACCAGGTCAGCGATCGCCGTCGCATAGTCCTTACCTGGGAAGATGCCGTAGGGGCGGACGAACTTCGACCGAGACATGCTGCGGGAGCGATCGTAGGCGTCGACGGTCACCTGGATGCCGCCATCCACCGACATGGTGGCCTTGGGCTTACTGATGCGGAAGCGACCGATGTCGAGCAACTCCTTAGAGCCATCTCGGTACTTGACGCCGCATCGAAGCTGGATCTCGTTGCCCGTTGGCCAAAGCCCAGAGGTGTCGAGCGGGTCGTTCGAGGGCACTACATCGTCGGGATTCTCAGCGCCCAGGGTGAACTGAGCACTGCTCCGCACCGACGCAGTTTGATCTTCGGTCCATGAGCCCTCGAGCACGGGGAGTGTACGAAGGCGCTCGGCCCCCCGGTACAGGATTGCTTCGGAAACGATCTCGGCACCATTGCGGATTGCCTCATCGAACTTGGCGCTTCGTGCCCTCATGCCTCCACCTCATCGTCAGGATCGGGGTCTGCAACCTCGATGAACGGGATGGCTACCTTCTGGGCTGCCTGGTCAGCCTCATGGGAGTTGTCCCAGAGGTAATCCTCCCAAGCGATGTCGCCGGCTACCTGCACCCACCAGGCCTTGTCCTCGTTGCGGAACATCCAGGTGTCTTTGGTCTCCATCCACTGCATGAACTCGTTGAAGTGGTCGAGACCGAGGATGAGGAAGTTGACTGTGAACTCGTCACCCATGGTCTGGCCCCGGTTGACCAAAGCTCGACTGCGGCCAATGGGCTTGTGAACCGTGCGAGGTGTGGGGCGGGTCAACGAGATCCAGTCATCTTGAACCGGGTAGGAAACGATGGAACCATCACCGTAGGGGTCGCTGAACCAGGTGCGGTTGCTGGAGACCAAGTCGTTGTCTTGACTCGAGAGACCAGCAATGTCCGACCCGGTCACGACGCGGATGGTGTACGCCCGGTAGTAGACCTGCTTGTTCAGGGGCATGGTGTAGTCGTAGAACTGGTTCGTACCCCCGTCCAGGTCGATGGCAAAACCAGCCATGCGTCGACTACGCATCCGGTGCCCACCGAACCAGCTCAGGGTGAGGGGGAACGACTGAAAGTTGACCCCATCAGTTGACCTCAGGATGGTGAGAGCCACCGAGTCGGTGTCGGTGACATCGGCAACCACCTGAATTGACATCCGCCCGTTCTCTGGCTCAGCCTGGACCGTGATCGCCGGGGCCGCTTGGGCGGCGATGTCGATGGTGAACTCAGCTTCTTCGTTGATCTCCCACTCACCGGGGCCCCGACGAGTGTCAACCGGGTCAGCCTGCTGAGCCCAGACGTAGGCCCGGTAGGTGGTGTTGTTCTTCAGCGGCCGGGGGATCTGCCACTGGGTGGTGGCGCTCCTCACGACCGATGACTCAGGCGCTCCCCCGGGTGTCGACGATCGGGTGATCGGTGCAGTCGTTTCTCCGACGCGATCCCAGGGACGCCCAGGATTGAAACCACTCCAACCTGCGACCGGCTCTTCGAATACCTTCACCGCATACGCCTGCTGGGGCTTGCTGTTCTCCGTATCGGTGAAAGTCCAGTCCACTAGCGGGCTGGTGCTCGTGGTGATGTCGCCGATCGGGGCGGAGACGTCAAGGGTGGGCCGCCCTTGGTAAACGAAGGCGAAAGGCTGGGTGTACTGTCCCCACCAGGTCTCCCCGTTGAAGTCTTGAGCCACACGAAGGGCCCAGTAGTACGTGTCGCCCCGAACGAGGTCGAGCATGGGCCCGCTTGGGGTGTGGGAGTAGTCAGCCTCATTGCCCAGGTACAAGACCACCGAGGGGGAGTTCTGGACCCCCTGAACCCGAGCCAAGGCATCAACTGGGCTGGGCTCCCACCCGCCTCCCGCTTCCGCAGTCGCCGCATCGAAGATCAGCAGATCGAACTGGGTCTGAAGCTGGTCCTGCTGGTAGCTCCAGGTGAACTGAGCGGTAGGGGCAGCAAAGCTCCCGTTGATGGGCCAGGCCGGCGAAGCAAGGGGGATTTCCCGAACGTCGTACTCGAGCACATACCGGTACAGCGTGCTCAACGCGGAAGCGCTGGTGAACTGCATGGTCAGGTCAGCCATGTCAGTGGGACCCCACTCAGCGCCCAACCGCGTCTTACGGATCCAGTCGCCGTAGTAGGTGGCCCGAGTTCCCCCCTTGAAGCGAGCCTCGTCCAAGACCGTGCTGTCCTCGACCAACTTCAAGATGCCCTGATGGCCCTTCGGCACGATGAAACGAGCCCGGGTACGGACACCCGCAATCCGGTCATCTCCGGTCAGCACTACGGTGTCACTGAGCGCCACCGCAAGGGTGGTCAGATCATTCGACCCCAGAGTTGCATAGGTCGTATCTGAAGCATCGCTCAGCTTGGCCACGTGGCCGGTGGCGAAGGTGGTACCTGACTCGGTTTTGAACCGACTCGAGGTGTTGCTGTTGACCGCGTTCGGGTCCAGTTCTTCGATGGTCATCGCTTCTTCCCTACTCCAGATCGAATTCCTCGGATGAGCGTCGGCAAGAATTGCTTCTCGTCGATGATTGCCCTGATCTCGTTCTCTTGACCCGCCTTAGTGATCGGGAACTCGAGACTCACGTTGATGACGTTTCCGGCAGTCTTGCTACCCACACCCCGGAGGGTCACCTGCCCTCCTTGGCCCAGGCCGTAGTCATCGAACATCTGTGTGGTTGCCGCCAACTGCTTTTCCACGTCGCTCATGCCCGCTGCCAGCCCCTTGCGGAGACCCTGCATGATGAGCTCACCGTTGTTGATGAGGATAGTCTTGTCGTACTCGGGGGGACCCTTGAGATCCTTGATCTTGCCGCCCAAGCCTCCCAGCCACCCAGCAGCGTCGTCCCAGATTTCCTTCATGCCATCCAAGAGCCCCTGGAGGATCGAACGACCTGCCCCCAGGAGGATGCTGCCCAAGTTTCCAAGGCCGCTCAGGATCTTGCCCGGCAGCATCGTCACCCAGTTGTAGAGCGAGCTCCACCCGGCCTTGGCCCCCCGGAGCAGCGCGTCCAGGGCCTTGTCGCCCAGGGTCAGAAGCTTCCCAGCGAGGCTCGCCATGGCCCCCAGGATCTTGCCTGGTGCCTCCCGGAAGAACCGAAGAACAGCCTCCAAGCCACCCTTGATGATGTTCTTCATGGCGTTCATCATGTCCGGGATGACCGAGTGCCCCACCAGCTTGTCGTAGAGCCACACGAAGGGCTGGAGCAGCATCTTGACGAGGTGCAGCACCACCTGGTAGATCGCCGAGAGAACCTTCTTCACGATCTGCAGCATGAAGTTGAACGCTGCCGGCACCACGTTCTTGATCGCATCCCATGCCGTATCCCAGGCAAGGTGAAGGACATCGACCGCAGTCTGGATCGCAATCCAAACCGCGTTCAGGGCACCCTTGACGATGGCGAGGATGAAGGCCCAGGCACCACTAACGATCTTCTGGATGCCGCCCCAGACCATGCTCCAGTCACCCTTGATGATCCCAGTGACCACCTGGATGATGCCCTGGATGATGCGAAGCGCAGCCGTAACAACACCCTTGACGATGTTGAACGCGTTCTTCAGGATGGCGATGATGTTGTCACCCAGCAAAGCCCAAGCCCGCTTGGCGAAGTTGATGAAGAACTTGAAGATCGTGGTCATCAACCTGAACCAGGCCTGGATGATCGGAACCACGTTTCGAGCCACCGTGGCGATCACGGGGACCAATGCCCGGAACAGCTCCATCAGCGAGGCGAACACTGGGAAGACGTTGGCCTTGATCCAGGCGATCGCAGATTGGATCGCGTTACGGAACGTCTCGTTGCTGCGGTAGAGCCGCATGAACCCGATTGCCAGGGCAACCAGCGGTGCCAGCATGGCGAGGAGGGCCACACCTGCGATCTTGGCGACCTTGCCGAAGTCGATCTTGGCCTGGAGGCGATCCGCTGCCTCCCAGAGCCGACGGAAGACCATGTACAGCTTGGTTGCCGCCTTGGTCACCCAGAGCGAAGCATCACGGTTGCCCGTGAGGATGCGCGTGATTGTGCCCATGATATTGCCGAACTTCTTGGCCGTCTGCTGCCCGTTCAGGAACATCCGAGCCATGATGGCAATGTAGTGACCAACCAACTTGAGGCGGTCGACGATGGGCTGGAGCGGCTTGACGAAGTCCTGCAGGGTGTCGATCAACCCGTCCACGAACTTGCGGAACGACTCCGACTTGGTGTAAGCCAGGTAGAAGGCCGCACCCAAGGCAACGATGGCAGCGATCACCAGGAAGACCGGGTTCGCCAGGAAAGAGATCTTCAGAGCATTGCCAAACAGCAGCATAGCTGCCTTGACCTCGACGAACGCTCGGTACATCTTCAGCAGGAAGCTGAGGAACAACAACCCCGACCCCAGAGCGATGGCGATGGCGGACGAAATGGCGATGATCTTGAGGGCGAGCTCAAGCGTCTTGGGGTTCAACGCAGCGAACCAGTTGACCACCTTGGTGACCCATTCAACAACACCCTTGAGCATCCCGAGCAGGGAAGTACCGGCCTTGATGGCCAAGGTCTCAACCGAGGACTTCAGGATCTCGATGGCACCGTGGAGGTTGTCCATCTTCTTGGCGGCGATGTCAGCCGCACTCGTCTTCTTGATCGACTCGGCGTACTTGTCGAACCCCTTGGCGCCCTGACCAGCCAGGACCAAAGCCGAGTTCATGGCTCGGCGCTGGAAGATCGCGTTGAACGCGGCAACCTTCTGCTGCTTGGACAAGCCCTTGAGCCCGTTCTGCAAGACCTGCATCACCTCGGGCATCGACTTCAGGTTGCCCTTGAGGTCGTAGAACTGGTTCTTGCCGTCCTCGGTGATGTACCCCAAGTCCTTCATGGCCTTGGTGGCCTTCTTGGACGATGGGGTCAGGGAGAGCAGTACCCCTCGAAGTGAGGTGCCCGCAGTCGATCCCTTGATCCCTCGGTCGCCCAGGATTGCGATCGTGGCTGACAGGTCGTCGATGTTGATGCCCAGCTCGTGAGCGATCGGACCGGCGTACTTCAGCGTTGTCGCCAAATCCTCGATGTTGATGGTCGAGGAAGCCGCAGCACCCACGAGCACATCTGAGAAGTGAGTGAGGTCCTCTGCGGAGGCCTCGAACGTCTTCATCGCGTTGGCGATGATCTCAGCACCCTGAGTGATACCACCCGGGAGCTCTTCACCGGCAGCCGCAGCCAGCATGGTGGTAGCTTCCGCCGCTCCACCCACCACGTCCTCGACGGAAACACCCGCCTTGACCAAGTCCTCCATCGCTGCGGCGACTTCCTTGGCGGAGTACTTGGTCTTGATGCCCAGGTCAAGGGCGGTGTCTCGAAGCTTCCCCATCTGCTTCTCGGAAGCCCCGGACACCGCCCCCACTGCAGACATGATCTGCTCAAAGTCGGCAGCCGCCTTGACCACACCGACGAAGGCGGCAGCGCCGATGGCCCCTGTGACGAGGAGGCCCTTGCCCATCTTGTCAAGCCCAGCCGTGGCACGGCCCAGACTCGAAGCGTCGATTTCTACTCTGCCTCGGGCTGTGCCCAAGTCGTAACCGCTCACGGCTACCCCTTACTTCTGTAGTGGGGGTGGTTGTTTGAACTGCCTGGTGCGCTTGAGCTTCGGAAGACCCAGGAGCTGACGCAGCTTGTCGTCGCGTCGTGTTGCCTGGACCTTGGCATTCTTGTGGGTGATCTTCTCTACCTCTGCCTGGATGAGCGACCCACCAACCAGGATCGCTTCATCCATGCAGTAGGCAGCGTACGGGGCCTTGATCCCCAACAGCTTGCTAGGCCGTTGGTGAATCTCCTTGGCCATCACCGAGAGCTGCCAGACGTTCTGCAGCCTCATCACGAAACGACTCGTAGTCGTCCGTGCCTCCCACGACGACGTTGAAGATGTGCATCTTGTCGTCGGTGTCCACGTCCTCGACGTAGAGGAGGTCGTCGTCCATCGCATCGGGGTCCCGGACCTGCACGCCGTTGCCGTCGTCCTTGGTGGGCACGCGGTGCACCTCGGGCTCCACCACCGTGGCGAGGGTGACCTCGTCGATGAGGCGGAACATGTCGTCGATCTTCTGCTGGTCACCCATGAGGGTCTCCATGAACTGGTCCTCGTCCTCCTTGGTGATCTCGTTGCCCGACTTCGCCTTGTCGAGCGCACCCTGGACCAGGCCGAGGAGGGAGTTGGGGATCAAGCCGCCCTTGAGAAACGACTCCATCCCTACGGCTCGCACCAAGCAGACGTTGCCGCTCGGAAGTGCCAGCTCGTAGGGCTTCTTCGACTTCTTGCCCTTCCAGGCCTTGGCGCTGGTGGGCCCAGCCGGAGCGGCGGGCGGGGTTGGTGGGGTGGTACGACCGGGCCGCTTGTTGCGGGGGTCGCCGCCCTTCTTCTTCGCTGCAGCCTTCTTGGCGGGTGCCTTCTTCGCTGCGGTCTTCTTGGCTGGGGTCTTCTTCGTTGCCATGCTGGCCTCCTGGGCTCCTGATGGGGTTGTTCTTGGGATGCCGTATACCAACCTTACAATGCACCGCAAGAGGGAGGTTGATCGTCATGCATCTGCAGAGGCGATCACAACCCGTTGAAGGGGTGATCGACTGCGATGATGACTCAACCTTCTCTCGGGGTAGCATGAGGGTGGTGTGATTTTTTGACTCAACTTTCTACGGGATAGTTGAGTTCTCGTGCACGTAGTCTACGACGAGGCTATTTTGGGGTGCACGATCATCGAGGGTGTGGGATGAGCTGGGTCAGGCGTCCTCGTCGTCGACGGCGATCGCCGTCTCGTGGTCGAGCCAGTCGTACAGGTCGTCGTCGGCGTTGCCGATGCCGATGCCCGACATCTTGGTGACCTCGAACGAACCGTCGGCGAACTCGCCTTCGATGGAGCCGGTGACCTTGGCCTTGTAGATCACGCAGTGGAGGTCGCCGCCACCGTCCGTGATGACCTGTCCCCGGATCTGGAACCAGGGGCGGACGTCGGTCGACTTCTTGTTGAAGCGACGACGCAGCGCCGGGGTGGTGCCCGAAGCCGTGATGGTGCCGCCGGCCATGACCTTGTAGGCGGCCAGCGAGATGCCGCCCTCCTCCAGGTCCCAGGCGATCTGGGCGCCCTTGCCCCGAGAGGCCTGGAGCTTGTCGTCGCCCCGGAGCTCCTCGAAGTCCTCGTCTTCCGACCAGGAGAGGGTCTGGGCGATGGGGAGGTCCACCCACGTGCCGGGGGTGTCCGTGTTGTCGAGGGGCGCAACGTGGACGTCACGCAACCCGTAGCCGATGATGGGATCTTCGAGGGGCATGGTTAGCCCTCACTTTCATGCTGGTTGGTTGGTGGTTCTGCGTACCGACGCGTTGTGAAAGCACCCGTACGAAGATCGAAGCGGTGAATCACGACCACACCAGGGGCCTTGCCGCAGAACTTGCTGCCGCAGCGTGTTTCGAGGGTGTGATCGTCGACCAGGATGCCGTGAAGCTTGTAGTCGCACCGGAGTTCGGACATGAGGGATGGGCTCCTGACGCGTCCCTAGGCGAGCGGATCGCTCGTGATCAGTTGCCGCCCGAGGGGCCCGTGCTCGAGCCGCCACCGGAGGCCCCACCGCTGCCTGCGGTCGACGAGCCAGCCGTCGATGCACCGGCCGACGCGCTGGACGTCGCTCCGGGGGAGCTCGAGGCACCGAGGCTGCCGGCCTTGGCGGTCTCTTCCGGGGCATCGGCCTCGTCGGTCTCGGCGACCGTGCTCTCGACGGGCTCGCCGTCCTCGTCGACCTGGATGAGGTCGTAGAGGCCCTTGTGCTCGAGGATGAGCTGGGCGATCGCTTCGTCGACCTCGACGGGCTCATCGACCGGGAACACGAGGGGCGCTTCGAGGGTGACCTCGGGGGCGTCCTTCGGCTTGATGCGGTTCAGGTCCTTGGCCGTCAGCGTGTAGCTGCTGGAGTGGTCGTGGACGTACTTGAGGAACATGTCATTGCCTTTCGGGCGTAGTGGATGTTGCTTGGTACCGGGCGTTCCTGCAGACGGTGTGCATGTCATCGTCCTTGAGATCGACCGAGTCTTCGATCCATTCCCAAGCGCAGAGGTTGCCTGCACCCACGATGGACTCGATGGCTTCCCGGCAGTGCTCCATCATCTCGTCGACGACCATGTAGTCGCCGGGCTCATCATGGCACCACACCTGGGCGATGTCACGCTTACCGATGTTGCTCATGCGGTACGCGTTGTGCAGTCGGATGAGGACGAAGGGGCGGGCGGGAACGTTGTTCAGCGACCCCGAGGAGGCTACTCGTCCGTCGACGATAGCCTGCAACCCGGTATGGCCCATGAGAGCAGCGTAGAGTTCTGTGCGTCGAGTCATTGGATCCTCAGATCAACCCGTTGAGGTTTGCCATTACCTGCGGACCCATGCGCTCCATCGTGGGAACGATGATCGCGTATTGCCCTGACCACTTGACCTCGAGCCAGATGCCGTAGTCCACTGAGTGGAACAGCTCGATGGTGTGGAAGAAACCTGAGTTGCTGGCTTCAGCACCCAGGCCCTCTCGTGCCTCGCCTGTCTGGTCTTCCCAGGGGGCGTTGGCCTTCATGTACTCCTCGATATCTGCAGCAGCCTGATCCAGGGCTTCCCCGATCATGAGATTGACTGCAACGGGGAAACCCCGAAGGCGAGGGGTCAGGGTGTTGTAATACCAGTAAACCCCGCTTCGAGCCATTACTCCGCCTTCTGGTCTCGCACCACAACGTAGCCGGAAGTGCGGTTCCCCCTCTCAGGGGAGACGTGAGCCACGAGCCACTCGGTCTTGCGACCCTCAGCATCCGTGCTCACGAAGATGTCGTCCTTCTCGATGCTCAAGTTCGGCATCCCCACGATCTGGTGGGTGACATCCGGGAGGTTGCCCTCGTCGGTGGTCATCTTGCTGCGGTCCCAAACGTTACCGCTGAGCGGCACGAGACGAACCGTTTGAGGGGCGAGGGTGGCCGGCGGCAGGGCCCTTCTGCCACCAGCCTCCGTCTCTTCCATCATCGAGCGCTTGATGACGATCTTGCACGGGTCAGCGTCGATGAACGCCCGAGTGTTGCGTCGGGCCATCTGGCGTTCTGCTGCTGCGGTCATGATCGTTCACTTGCCCTGCTGATCGCATGGGACCTCGCTCGAGGGGCCCCAGTTGATTCGGTCTCGAGGATCTTGATCTGAGCGAGGGCCTGAGCATGGAGGTTGCTCATGGCCCGCTTGGAAGTCCCCTCGGTGGTGTCCACCAGGTTTGCGAACTCAGCTGCCTTGCGGCGCCAACCCTCGAGCACTGCTCCCTCCACACCACCGTAGGTGGCGAGCAGGTCGAGGATCTCTGCGTTCGTGAACATGGTGTCTGTGTCCGCACCGTCCTGGGGGATGCGCTCCCCCAGCTTGGCCCGGACTTCCGAGGAGTCGCTCATCAGGACCCCTCGGTGTCCTCGTCCTCCGCGTCGTCGGCGAGGAGTCGAGCGATGAGCTCGTCCTTGTTGCCTTCGACGGGGAGGCCACGACGCGAGAGCTCGGCACGACGGTCGTCGTTGTTCCATCCCTCGTCGTAGTCCTCGGGCTCACCGCTGCCCTCGTCTTCCTCGTCGTCGTCCCCGCCCTGCTCCTGGCGAAGGAGCTCGACCGCTCGGTCGTACTCCGCCTGGGTCAGGCCGGCCGAGTTGATGGTGCCGGTGTGCACCTGGTCCTCGATCGGGGTGGGGGCGAACAGGTTGCCGGTGGCGGCCGCACGGCGCTCCGGATCCTGCATGATGGAATCGACGACGTCCTGCGGCAGCTTGCCTCGGCTGAGGGCATACTGCAGGTCTTCGTCGCTGAGCTTGGTCGGATCGCTGAGATCCAGCTGCTTGGACATGTGTTCCTCTCTCCCACACCCACCGACCGAGGGCCGAAGCCCTCAGCCGGCAGGGTGATGTGGGGGTGGGTCAGGCGTACTGCGACGGAGCCGCGTACGCGCCGGCGGTGATCTTCATGACGACGCCTGCGCCCCGGTGACGGATGCCCGTCCCGAGACCGTGGCGGTAGAAGGAGTCCGTCAGCGGGTAGTCGTTGTCCGGGCCCTTGACGAGCTGCAGACCACGGACCGACGCGTTGGCGTGCTCCCGGATGCCGATCATGTTCCCGAGGGACTCCTCGCCTCCGGTGGCGAAGGCCACCATGTACCCGGCGGGGATGTACTCCTCCTCGATGACGTTGAACGGGCCGTAGGTCCCGATCTCGCCCGGGATGCCCGAGCCGCCCGGCTGGCCCACGATCTGCTTGGGGTCCCGCAGGATCCCGCCCCCGACGTTGCCGTTCGGGATGAAGTCGTAGGCGTCGCCGCCGGCCACCGTGAAGCCCCGGATGACCTGGGCCTCCTGCCGGTTGGCCAGCAGCACGAGCTGGTAGCCGTTGGTCATGCGGTAGCCGTGGTGGAAGAGGTGCTCTTCCATGTCGTCGAGGTCACCCGAGTCCACCGTGCCAGCGCCGGAGGCGAGGTAGTGGGTGTGGGTGTTGTCGAACGTCGTGGTCTTGTACTGCGGCGGCACCGTGCCGTCGCCGTTGTACAGGGCGTAGACGTTGTAGGCGGCGCCGTTGATCTCGGCCGTGCGGTTGGCCGGGTTGAACACCGCCTTCATGATCCGGGTGAAGACCAGGCGGTTGTCCGCCTCCAGCGCCTCGTTGGTGAGCGCACGGAGCTCCTCCGAGGTGGCATCGACCAGGAACTTCCACGTGTAGCGGATGGCCAGGTCGTACCACTTGAAGTCGAAGCCCATGGAGAACGGACGGCCGAGCCGCACGCCCTTCGGCTCGCCGAACTCCGAGGCCTCCTCGAAGTCCTCGGACACCGGGTAGTAGACGCGCTCGACGTCGTTGGACACCCGGTAGCTGAGGAGCTGCACGAGGCGGCTCCGGTCGGCGTTGTTCATCGCCACGACGCGGTTGAACTCCCGCCACATGGCGTTGAGGTCGGCGCCGTCGGCGGTCTCCCTCAGGCGGAGGAGGTCCGCCTCCTGGTTGGTGCCCCGCTCGTAGCCCTTGACCTCGTCCGGCAAGAGCAGGAGCTCCATCTGGTCGTGGTAGGCGTTGGAGCCGGGCAGTGCGAGGTCACGGTCGAGAAGTTCGATCGTCATGCTCAGCCCCTTCCGAATCGGACGATGAGGCGCGTGGCCTCAACCGTTGCTCCGACCTTGATCTGGGTGCCAGACGCAGCTGCGCTGGTGATGGCACCGGTGGTGGTGTTGGCGGTGTACGCCGTGCCGGCGACCCCGGCGAACTCGACGAGCTCCCCGTCGGTCATGATGTCGAGGATGTCTCCGGCGGAGTGGTCATCGGGCATGCAGAGCACACCCACCAAGCCGGAGTTCCCAGCGCCTGCCACGATGCGACCGTTCACGTCGAGGCCGACTGCAACGGGTGCAGCGGCTCCGGAACGGTTTGCGGCGAGAGGCGCTCGGAAACCACCATCCACTCCATCGTACTTGTCGATGCGAGCCATGGATTTGCCTTCCTGTTCCCCCTTCGGGGAACGGTTGTGCTGAGGGCTTGTTCCCTCAGCTCTTGTTCTTCAACGCCGGGTACCGGTTGACGAGAGCTTCGTCGTTGGCCCGGTTCTTGCCCTTCTTCTTGCCGTTGAACTTGGACGGACTGGGCATCTCGCCGTCATCCTCTTCATCCTCATCCTTGGCCTTGAGCAGGTGGGGCTTGTCCTTCGCCAGGGCCTCGACGACCTCCTGCACGGACTCGACGTCGATGTCGATCTCCTCGGGGTTGTCCTCGTCCTGGTCAGCGTCGATCTCCGAACGCTTGACCAAGGCCACGGCCTCGTCCTCGTCGAGGAAGCCCAGCTTGCGGGCCGCCTTGGCGATCTCCTTGTCCACCTCGGTCCGGAGGAGCTTCGCAGCGATGCGCTCGGCCTTGGTCTTGGTGCTCGAGAGCTCCTCGTCCTTGGCCTCCGCTTCCGCGTCGTCCTCCTCCTTCTTCTTGGTGGTGCCCTTCTTGAGGCGGGCGATCTCGGCGTCCTTCGCCTTCTCCCGCTTCTCGGCAGCCTTGCGATCACGACGCTCCTTGCGGAGTGCCGACTTCAGGGCGGCGGTGTCGGGCGGCTTCGGCTTGGACTTCTCGTCCTCGTCGTCACCGTCGTCATCATCACCGTCGTCACCGTCATCGGTGCCGTCGTCATCCCCGTCATCGTCGTCACCATCGTCGTCGTCCTCGAACCCGAGGACTTCCTCCAACAGCTTCCACCACGGGACCTGCTCTTCTTGCATGGAACGCATCTCGCGTCCTTTCTGAGGCCTCTCGCCTCGGTTGCTCAAGTGGCCTCTGTGCCACCCGACTCGTTGGGCTTCTTCGCGTTGTTGCTCGCGTTGTCGTTGCCCGGGATCGTGTCCTTCTTGGGGTCGCCGCCAGCCAAAGCTGCGTTGTTGTTGTTGCCCAACATCTGCTGCAGCTTCAGGGCGCGTTCCTTCTCCTTGAAGATCTGGTCTTCCATCTCCTCGTCGTTCGGGAAGATGTAGCCCAACTTGGCCATCTCGGCCCTGAAGTACTTCGCCGAGATCACGTCTCGGTCCTTCATGTTGTTGAGCTCGTTGAGCTTCTCCTTGCGAGACTCCGGCAGCTTGTCACCGATGGAGATCTCGAGCTCATCCGTGAAGAGCTGGCCCTCGTGGACATCGTGCCATTTGCGCCAGTTGTAGAAGAGCTGCTCGAGGTTGTCCAGGCCATCCTGGTCACGGGTCTCGATCTTGGCGAGGGTCGGCATGAACTTGATCGCCATGGCCACACCCGACTCGGCGGTCAGCACATCCACCTGTGAGGGGCGGAATGTCGCAGATGCCTCGTAGAGCCCATCAGCCAGCATCTGGATGTGGTCCTGCATGGGCTTGACCGATCCCACACCTTCGACCCGCTTGAAGAAGGTGCCGCCCGGCGTCTCGAGCACCCGACCCGGGCCGATGATCCAGGGCTCCTCTTCACCCGCTTCATTCACGGGCGGCTGCGCATCGGTTGCGTAGACACCGAGACCTTCCAGGGCCAACGCGACATCTTCGTCGGTCACGCTCTGGTTGATGCTCTGGATGAGCTGCTCGAAGCCTCGCAGTTCTGACGACCCGAAGGGGTTCTCGACGTCATCCAGGTTCTTGAAGTGGAAGACGGGGATCGTGTCGATGCGAGGGTCGAGCTTGGTGTCGGTCATGAAGATCTGAACGACCTTGGCGGCCTTGCCCTTCCACCAGCCCTCGACCTCGTAGAGCCCCTCGCTCATCCAGACCATACGACCGTTCGGGCCGAACTCGTACATGTACCGGAGCCGCTTGATCCGGGGCTTGCCGTCCTCGCCCTCCCACTGCGTGACGATGTCCATGCCCAGCAGCTTGTCGATGTCATCGTCGTCCCAGATCGGGAAGACCGACGCAGGATCGAGGCCGTTGATGGAGAGCCGGGAACCAACGGGCTTGTTGGGGTCAGCCGTGAGGTGGAAGTAGGCATCACCTCGGCGCACACCCGCCAGCTTGTTGGTGTGGAACTTCGACATGAACTTCTCACGCTTGAAGAACGCGTCGAGCGCCTGCTTGAAGGGTGACTCGCCCTCACCCGATTTGGGAGCGATACGGAGGCCCTTGAGGAGGAAATGAGACGTGCTATCGACGATCGTGCGAGGGGTCGGGAGATAAACCGGATCCCGGTCGTCGGCCAACATCAGCTTCAGTGCCTTGCGGTAGTTCCAGTACAGCTCGTCGTACACCCCGTACGATTGGACCCTTTCCCGCTCGGTCTCTGGCGCCCACATGGGCTCTTCGACGAAGAAGGGCACCAAGTTCGCGTAGGGCGTGTAGATGTTGTCATCAGAGCTCATCGAGAAACCTTCACCTTGTGCTGGCGGCTACCGCGTCGATCTTCTTGCACGACCCCATGGTACCCCTTCATGAACCGACCGAGGGCCTCAGGACCGTGATTGTCCTTGTCCATGGGGAGTTCACTGTCGTTGGAGGTTGCCTCAGCCTTGTGCTTCGGCCACCGGTAGCCCTCACGGCACTCCCAGGCAAGGCGGGTGCAGCTGCGGTCGATGACCAGGGCGGGCTTCTGATCCTCGGGCTTGGCGTGTTCGGGCCGAGGCTTCATGGCCGAGCGAATGAGTGCCAGGCGGTCCTTGAGTGGACCCCCGGTGTTGGAACGAGCGGGGACTCTCAGCATGCGCTGCAGGGTCGCCGTGTCGTCAGGCTCAGCAGGGTCGGGGTAGAACGCGAGCAGCTTGTCGACCAGCGGATGAGTCTTGAGCGTGTACTCGGCGATTTCGTACGTGTCCTTGAGCGTGATGTAGTGCTCGCCCAAGACGTAGGTGTTGTTCCACTCGTCGACCTGGATCCAAAGCCACACGAACGGGTTGGTGTAGCCATAGTCACAGGCAGCGTAGAGCGGCCAGGCGGGGTTGTACTGCAGGTCGGCGAGGTGGATGTCGTCGTCCCACTCCTTGATGACTCGGCCAACCTTCTCGACGAACTCCCCACCGTACTGCCGGTCGAACTCGTCCTTGGTGAGGTCGTCCTCGGCCTCCAGGATCTCAGGGTCGGTGCGCCCACCCGGAAACACCACCGTGTTCGTCCAAGAGGGCTTCTTCCAGCTCATCCAGGGCAGGCGTGAGCTGTCTTGGCCGCGTGAGTACCCCCAGTAGAGCAGCGAGGTGTCCGTAGCGATCTCAGGCACCCCCGTCATCATCGACCAGCCTCGCTTGTCCGAGAGCGCAGGGCGAATGTACTGAGTGAACACGGTACGAGTGAGGCGGCCCGCCTCGACCAGGAGGACAAAGTCGAGCCCCTCACCCACCAGGGATTCTGGGTGAGCTGCGGATCGGCACTGAACGTCCCAACCCCAGTTCGTGGCGATGTGCATGTTGCCATTGTCAACGTTGTTGACGAACTTGCTGCTGATGTCCTCGATGCCGAGGGCCTTCAGCGAGTTGTAGATGACTCGGAACTCTTTCTCGCAGTCCGTGTAGTTCGGCCCGACGATCCAACCTCGCTGGGGTTCACCCAGGCGATTCTTCACGTACGCAGTGGCTTCCGCTTCTCGGGCACCCAAGAAGGTCTTGCCCCAGCGCCGGCCATTCGAAAGCGCACGGTGGCGATGCCGGTCGTACTGGATCTCGACCTGAGCGTCGTGGGGCACGTATCCAACACCCTCAAAGTACCGGGATTTGTCGAAAACCTTTGGAAGCTGCTCGAACTCCATGCTCAGGTACCGTTCGCGTTCAGGAAAGCCAGGACATCCTCTGGCGGGATGTTGCTCAAGGCAGTGGTATGGTTGCCCGTTACCGAAACTGCTGAAGCAGTTCCACCGATAGCGGTAGCCACATCAGTAACGGTCGAGGGGATTACGGTCGTGTCGGATGCGCCATACCAGGCCTTGTAAGCGAGTCCCACCAGATCAGTACCCGCGTAGGTATGGGGATTTCGCGTAGCGCCGTAGACAGCTTCAGACCACCCACCTGAATAAGCCCCGTTGATGGAGCTCGCCAAGAGGGCTCGATTGTTGGTGTGGATATCAGTGACATCCGAGACCGGGGTAAGTCCGACGATGGCCGCAACCTGGGAGGGGTTGGCTCGAGCCCAGTTCGCAACAGCCAAGCCGCCCATGGATCCCCCGATCAAAGCCACCTTGCCCGCTTTTGCTCCGAGGTGACTCTTCAGGTATTCGACCCCGTCAGACATGAGGCTCATGCACGCAGCATTACCCCAGGTGTCACCTCCTCCGTAGATCGAAAGCACTGAGTAACCGGCTTGAGCCAGGGTACGAGTGATGTTGCCGATCGCAAAGGGCCAAGAGAGGACAGGCTGCAACTCATTGGCGGTAGCGCCGTGCATGAACAGCACGCCCATCTTGGGCTCAAACGTGGGTACCTGAGAGGGGGTCAACGAGGTCCAGTACTCGGTACCTCCCGCAGTTCCCAGCAACGAAGTAACCTTGACTCCATCCAGGGTCAAAGAACCGAAGGTTCCTCGATCCGGGTAGATCGTTCCAGAGGACTGAACAACCGAGAAACCGCTGTTGCTCAGCGGGGGTCGGATGGTCAGAGTCTTGCTGATGGCTCCAATACCTGTGTACGAGCCCGGCAAGATGACCACCACCGCTCCGGGAGTTGCGTCAGCGATCGCCAAGGACAACGTGGTCGGCGAGTCGATCGACAGGCCGCTACCGCCTCCGGTGGGCGAGGCATACCGAGAACCAGCCGGAAGTTCTTCCGGGGCTGGTACGATACGCCCGACTCGGCCAGGAGCTACCACCCGGACCAGCCCTGGGCCTCGTCGACCAAGACCTGCTCGTCGACCTGTGCTGCCTTGGCGGCCTCGGACACCGTTACCGCTTCCACGACCGCAGCGTAGGTGGCGATGACACGATGGGCATCTTCCTGGTAGCTCCCTGCCAGACCGGTGAACTCGGCCACCGTGGGAACACGGTAGTGGATGGTCTCGGTTTCCGTCGTGGTGCGGACATCATCCACGACCGGGTAGGAGTCGGGGTTGAGCCGGATCGCCGGGTCAACGTCCTCTGGTGCCCAAGACCTCCAGAGGATTTCTCCACTGAGGTCATCCACGCACTCGATCAGCACGCAGTCCGGGTACCGCTCATCCTCGTTGTCAACAATGCGAATCATGCGACCCCCCAGAGTCGGTATTGGCGATCTCCCGACCCAGCGGGCGAGAGGGTGGTTGGAGCCGGAAATGCTGAGGCCTGATATCGAGCAAAGCCGTGTCCTCCCAGGGTTGAGGCTGAAGCCGCAGAACCAAAGGATGTTGCAGTGGCATTGTCCCAGCCAACCGCTCCCCAGTCTCCGGCTGCCCATGAGACTGAGCCGCCGAGCGAGATCTCCGCCCAACCTCCAGCAGGACAAGGGATTGACCCCGAAGTACCCAAGCGAGCATTCGGGATTGCCAGGTAACTCGAGTTGATCGAGCTGTAAGCGGCTACGCAGATGTTGCCCGAACTGGTGCCGATGAGCACGGCGATCTTGGTGAAAGTTCCGCCACCCCACCAGCGAGCTGCGAACATGTGGTTGGCCAAGGCCGCCAACAGGGTTGGGGTAGGAGCGCAAGTGAAGGCTCCAAGGGGGTCACCAGATGCCCACCCCAGCCCCGTAGGGTCGCTGGGGTCACCCACCAGAACCTCGCCTGCGGTGGTCGGGCCCGACCTGCGACCCACCGTGTCGTTGGCGGTGCCAACCAGGAGATCACCCTTGGCGTCGATCGCCGACCAGGTCATCGTTTCGCTGATGGAGGTGGGGTTCACTCGAGGACCGAACACCATCGGAGTCTCCAGCCCCGAGGGCACTGGCTCCAAGTACGCCGAGACCTCATCGCTACCCGAGAGCTCATCAGCGTTGCCCGCCACCTTCAAGACCACGTCACCGCCGCCGGTCACCCGAACAACCACACCGAGCCGCGTCTGTCGAGCAGAGGGCGGAGTGACGGTCAAGGTGACCGAGTCATCGCACTGGATGAGTACAGCGCTGACCGAGTGCTCCACTTCATGGATACCCGTGCTCAGATCCAAGGCAACAGCCCCAGATTCCCCGGTGAGGTCGATCAGCTGGGGAGGATCACTGGGAGTCCTGATGACCGTCTCACCCGTGGAGGGGTCAGTACTGACGACGTCGCTCAGGTCGGTAACACTACCAACCGGCACATCAATGTCGTACTGACGAAGGTAACCGTTCGAGAAGTCTTCGGTCACCTGGTACGTGAACCCAGTGGGGGTGATGTCTGGGTCATCGGTGGCGGGCAACGCGATGTTGATCTCGCCGTTGATGAGCTCGACTACGATCGGAACCCCGATGACCACCGTATCGGTGCCATCTGACTCCAACCGAGGAGCACGGGCGGCGAAGGTGATCTTGCCCTGCTCGAATCGACCCTGGAGGTCGACGAAGCGGCCGGTGATCTGACCCGTGTTGAAGTTGGTAGGAAGTGCTGTTACCATTACTCCGGTTTCCTTTCGCCTCGGAAGGCTTGACCCTTGTCACGGGGCGATCGTCCACTGTCGTCTCCGGTCAAATACCCCATGCGCAGCCGATGGCTGGGTCGTCGCACTGGACGAGGCTTGATCGGGATGGTCTTGTCTTTGTCGAGGCGGCCCTCGAACTCACTGACCCGTCGGTTACTGGGTTTTGCCATACCAGGAGGCCTCTCCACTTGGGATTGTCACCACGAGGTAGCTCACCCCGTCGATGACCTCGGTCAGATCGCCCTCGCTGGGCCCGACCGTGCCACCCGGGTGGGTGTGCCAGATGATGACCTGGTCTTGTCGGAAGCCCCGCAGGACCTCGTGCAGTTCCTTCGTCTGGAAGCTGAAGCGGCGGTGTGGATCGTCAGCCGTATTCGGCAAACGGAAGCCTCGGCGGCGATTCTCCGTCAGCTTCACTGCCACCCCGCACGCCTCCCTCGGCGCTTCCAGGTGACCCTGATCCAGGATCCACGTGATCAGCGCTTGGTCCCCCTGGAGCAATGAAGATGATTCCACCAGCCTCAATGTCCTTCTCTGCCGCAGCGATCTGTTCTTGGGTGATGATTCCCGCCTTGAGAAGGGCCACCCGCAATGCGAGGTCGACCCCTTCGCCCTTACGGGTTTTGATGAGCGGCGTCCCTGGCGATCCCTCATGCGAGCGGGTGCCGCCCGATGATGATGCCTGCTGCATGTCCTTCTTCGTCGGCAGGGATGCGCCAGAGCCCTTCGGGGTGAAGGGATGCATGATGTGAGGCGGTACGTGATCCTCACGAGGATGCGGGCACATCTCGCAGATGTCAGAGTCAGTCATTCGTCGTCCTCGGTCGAGTCGATCTCCCACACCGCATGCTCGAGCTGCGAGGGAGCGGCATCGCCTCCCACCATGGCGTGAGCCAGCACGGCCTGGAGCTTGACGCTGATGTCAGTCTCCGTGGTCTGCTTGGGCTTGCCCACCACCTGTTCGATGAGCCACTTCGACGCATCCAGCTTCGTCGAGGCGGGAACGACCGGCTTGCCTCGATCATCCAGCGTCTCATCGGCGAGGATGGAGTGGATGACGCTCAGGGCGGTGATGCCCTCTTCACGCAGCTTGCCCTGCACGATCTCCTTGAACCGTGCCATGGCAGTCTCGTGGACTTCCCGGGTGAGCCACTTCGGCGCCGTACCCCGGAAGGTTCCGTCCTTCGCACGGGGTCGACCTCGAGCGAGCTCTTCCTCGTCCCACTCTTCGATCGGCCGATAGAGCTCCTCGAACTCCTTGGTCGTGATCCGGCCCCGTCGGCGAGTGCGGTTGCGAATCGCCTTCTTGTTCATGCTCAGGTCGGGGTGGTCCGGATGACGCCGACCAGCCTTCGACTTGGAAGGTGCGATCACCTGCGTCATGTCGAAGATCTGGGGGGTTGCGGTGTCGGCGACGAGCATTGTGGGCCTTGCGTTCGTGCTGCGAGTGGCTACCCTAAGAGTCTATCACGAGTCGATTCTCCCCGTCAAGGAACCAAGATGGTGTTTTATTCCCGTTTTTCAGCGATCCCAAGTGGCCCCGGGCGGAATCATGCCCAGTCGTCGCTGAACGAAGAATGTTTGCTCAACAATGGCGGGGCCCGGGGTATTTTCGGCCCTTTCCTCCGGGGTATCGCCCCAAACCGCCCTCCAGGCTAGTTCATGGGCACTTTCGAAGTTGTACCCGAAGTCCTGGACGTAGCGTAGGGTGTAAAGCGCCATCACCTGTTGACCCCTGGCCATCATGTAGAACAAAGTGGGAACTGGGCTCCCCTGTTGTACATCGAACCCCATAACTATGCGACCAGTGCTCAGGTCCCCCTGGTAGGCCTCCATGGTGAGCACCTCATCTAGCACTCTACGGCCCTCGAAGAGCCTTTCTAGGCGGTTGTCCCATTCTCGCCACGTTTGGTCCTTGTTGCCCCAGAAACAGTGAAGCTCACAGCGAACTGTCCCTTGGATTCGGCTGGTGTAGAGGGAGGGGCGGCGGCGAGTTCGGCTTCGGCCAGGTACTTCGCAGCGGCAGAGTCCCCATCTGCCCAGCCATCGCGGCAGGCGTTGAGCAGGGCGACCGTCGCCAGGGAGGCCCGTCGTCGCTCCACCGCCAGCTCGATCGCCATCGACTTGAGCGCTTGGCCGGTGCCGTCCGCTTGCGGTGGTGGGGTCGGTGGTACGGGAGACGCAGGGGGCGCCGGGGTGGTGCCATCAGCCCAACGGGTGATGATGACGACAGAGGGCGAGAAGGGCACCGAGGCGCCCATCGTGCCGTTATGGCGCATCCCGACGACGTGCGTCGGTTGCGCTGGCGGCAGGTGCGGTGCCCACACATCACCAGGAGCAAGGTCGCAGAGCAGCGCCACCCAGCCGATGCCTTCGACCCATCCGCCCGGTCGCCCGTCTCCCTCACCAGGAGTAGACGGGGCGGGGCGTCCGTGGCAGGTCGGACAGTTCGTAGAGCAGGCGGACCCGTGGTCGTGCGGTCGCCAACCGCAAGCTCGGGAGTGGGGGCCGGGTTCAGGGGTAGGGGTGGAGGTCATCGGATCACCGCCGTTCGTGCAGCGGCCATAGCTCGGACACGGCACAAGTGGGCTTCCTCTCGGAACGTGGCGGTGCGGGCTTGGACCTCGGCCCACCGCTCCCGCTCGCGTTCTTGCTCGGCGGGCGGCAGCAGCGTGAAGCCGGAGGCGACAGGTCGGCCCGGACGCTCGCGCATCGGCTGGATGGTGCGGTCTGCGGCGCTCATGCCCGGTCCCCTCGGTCAGCGCGGG
>Ga0116158_10000262_pt1 | contig 56986 bp, 52 predicted proteins | sample AD_UKC052_MetaG_FD_89883 | JGI IMG/M metagenome (GOLD analysis project Ga0116158, IMG submission 89883) | Active sludge microbial communities of municipal wastewater-treating anaerobic digesters from USA - AD_UKC052_MetaG | ecosystem: Engineered > Bioreactor > Anaerobic > Digestate | place: USA... | reverse complement strand
TGCTTAACAACATCTCGTTCTGGGATGCGCTGATCGTGTCGGCGGCACGAAAGGCCGCTTGCAGTGTCCTCTGGACCGAGGATATGAACCACGGGCAGGTGATCAACGGGGTCCGCATCGAGAATCCGTTCGTGGGCCCGAAAGCCGTGCGCGAAACGAAACGCGTCTACCGCGCCCGCCGAGAGAAACGCGACAAACTACACCGGAAGAGTTGAACGCGGATGGGGAGTAGAAGAGAACAAAGAAGCTCTTAACGCAAAGCCTGCAAAGGAGGGGCAGCGGGAGATTGCCCGCAGATGAAGAAGATGATTCTGCTGTCCATGATTCCGTAGAGCCTGAGTGGTATCCGTTTGTTCTGACAGGACAAACAGGATTTGAGGGAGTCATCTTGTCCATTCCGCATCCCTGCCCAGTATCAACCGTGCGCCTTTGTTTCCTTCGTTGCCTTCTGTTTAGAATCCGTTCTGCTCAATTCGCGGTTGATAAGAATCCTTCCGAGTCCTAAGGTGGGAACCCGGGGTGGGGGTCGTCCGCGCATTCCATCATGGGGACCACATACTACGCGCACAGCCGGGAGGGAAAGCCGCAATCCGAGTGGCAGCGGCTGGATCATCTTCACGCTGTGGCCTTTCAACTTGATTGCGGAATGGGGCGCGTGCCATGAGCTCTTCAGTCGCCCATTTTAGGGAATCTGACGGTGCAGAGCAGAGTGTAGATCAGCACCTTAACGGGGTTTCAACTGCCGCAAGAGAGCTTGCCGGAAAAATCAACCTCTCTTCAACCGGTGAAGTCATCGGACTGCTCCATGATCTCGGCAAATACAGTTCCGAATTTCAGGCGTACCTCGGCTCCGCTGTTGGAAGAATCGACGCAGACAGTGATGAATTCGTCGATGCGGGTGGATTGAAGGGCAAGATTGATCACTCAACAGCGGGAGCACAGGTTGTATGGGATGAATTGTCAAGGCAAGGAGACTTGGGTGGGGTTGTGGGCCAAATACTCGCCTTGTGCATCGCTTCGCACCATTCAGGACTTATCGATTGCCTGTCTTCCGATCCAAGTCGACCCGTGCAAAGTACATTCATCAGGAGAATGGGTAAGCCGGATGACCGCACACATCGTAGCGAGGCGACAGCCAGAATAGGCGAGAAGACTGTGTGCCGCTTACGCGAACTGTTCTCCGATCCCAGCCTGGTTGGTGGGCTCAAGGAATCAGTCGGGCAGATAATGATTCTCGATGAGGTCAAGGACGTGGACCCGCTCCAGAATCCGGTCATCCAGTTCAAGATTGGGCTGCTTGTTCGCTTCCTTTTTAGTTGTCTGATTGACGCTGACCGCATGGATACCGCCGATTTTGAACGCCCGAAGGCTGCGAAGCGACGACTCAAAGGCAAATACACCGAATGGGGGCAACTTACAGAACGCCTTGAGCGCGGATTGCAAGGGCTCACTCGCACAAAGAGAATCGACGATGTCAGGTGCAATATTTCGGATTGGTGTCGCGAAAGCGCCAGCCGTGACAAAGGGATATTCACACTAACCGTGCCTACGGGCGGTGGAAAGACCCTCGCCAGCCTCCGGTTTGCCCTGCACCACGCAGAACGGCACAAGATGGACCGCGTCATCTTTGTCGTACCTTTCACGACCATCATTGACCAGAACGCCGAGAAGGTCCGTGCCATACTTGAACCCAACAAGAAGGATCGAGGACGCGTTGTGCTGGAACACCACTCCAACCTGATGCCCGAGCAGCAGGGTTGGCGGGAGAAGATGTTGACTGAGAATTGGGATGCGCCTGTTGTCTACACTACCAGTGTGCAGCTCTTGGAAACCCTGTTTGGCGGGGGGACGCGAGGGGCGCGGAGAATGCATCAACTGGCCAATGCCGTGCTCGTCTTTGATGAGATTCAAACCTTGCCGATCAATTGTGTGCATCTCTTCTGCAACGCCATGAACTTCCTGAAGGAGCACTGCGGCAGCACCGTAGTGTTATGCACTGCCACTCAGCCGTTGTTGCATCTTGTCGACGCAAGCAGGGGGGCGATGAAATACACGCAGGAGAACGAACTCATACGCGATGTGAAAGGGCTGTTCGATGATCTGAAGCGCGTGGAGGTCTTGAATCGTCGTAAACCTGGCGGATGGACGGATGAAGAAGTCTCTTGTCTAGCTCTGGATGAAGTTAAGCAAAGTGGAAGTTGTCTTGTGATCGTAAACACTAAGAAATCGGCGCAGGCACTTTACCGACTCTGCAAAGGAATGGCGCATTGCCCGGTCTATCATCTGAGCACCAACATGTGCCCCGCACATCGCAAGAAGAATCTAGGTTATGTCCGAGATCTGCTGGATAAAAGCGCCCCTGTGCTGTGCATTAGTACTCAGTTGATCGAAGCGGGTGTGGATGTAGATTTCGGCGCGGTCATTCGTTTCACGGCAGGCTTGGACTCCATTGCACAGGCGGCGGGGCGGTGCAATCGAAATGGCCGGATGGAAAAGGGTCGGGTTCACGTGGTCAATCCCGCGGCGGAAAACGTGGACATGCTCAAGGATATCCAGTGTGGCAAAGGCGTTACAGAAAGGATGCTCGACGATATCGCGGCGGGCGTCGAGGACTTCGATGGCGACTTGCTCGGGCCGAAGGCGATGGCACGATATTTCGACTACTACTTTTTTGCGCGCCGCGATGAAATGTCCTATTCCGTGTCTGCGCAAATGGTTGGTCGTGACGACACGCTGTTGAATATGCTTTCCGTAAATGCGATGGCCGTGGACGAGTACGGGCGCAATCACGGCAGGGCCCCGGACACTTACCTTCGCCAATCTTTCATGGCCGCCGGCCGTGCATTCAAGGCCATCGACGCGCCGACACGAGGAATTGTCGTCCCCTACGGTGAAGGAGGGAAGAAACTGATCGGTAAACTCTGCGGTGCATTTGAGGTCGGAAAGCAATTCAAGCTATTGCGCGATGCACAGCAGTATTCCGTGAACGTCTTTCCTCACATTTTGGACAAGTTGCAGAAGGCCGACGCGGTGCATACGATCCAGAAGGACGTGGACATTCTCTACTTGTCGGATGCCCGCTACTATCATCAAGAGTTTGGTTTGAGCGAGACGCCGGAAGGCGAAATGGAGGTTCATGATGTTTGACACACCCAAGAACAGCATTGAGTTCAAGGTTTGGGGCAGATACGCCTTGTTTACAGATCCATTGACCAAGATTGGCGGAGAGAAGTGTTCCTATCACGTTCCGACCTACGAGGCGCTGAAGGGGATCGCCAAGTCCATCTACTGGAAGCCGACCTTCATTTGGGTCATTGACGAAGTGCGCATCATGAAGCGCATCCGAACCCAGACCAAGGGAACAAAACCCTTGGTGTTCAGCGGAGGTAATGATCTCGCCATCTACACATTTCTCGCGGATGTGGAGTACCAGGTCAGGGCGCACTTCATCTGGAACGAACACCGCCCGGAACTAGAAAAGGATCGGACAGACGGCAAACACCACTCCATCGCGAAACGGATGCTCGAACGCGGCGGTCGGCAAGACATCTTTCTGGGCACTCGCGATTGCCAAGGCTACGCCGAACCCTGTGAATTCGGTTCCGGCGCTGGCGTCCATGACGGTGCCAAAGAGTTGGGTTATGGCGTGATGTTTCACGGGTTCGACTACCCGGATGAGACCGGAGAAGACAAGCTTCAGGCTCGGTTCTGGAAGCCGACGATGGTCGATGGTGTCATCCGTTTCTGTCGGCCTGAAGAGTGCACAATGAGGAAGTTTGTGAGAGAGATGACCGCCAAGAAGTTTGCCGAGGGTCAGAACTTGCAGGACGTATAGGCCGAAGCATTGGAACTGGAGTGCTGATATGAGCTGGATGCAAAAACTCTACGAGACCTACGAGCAATGTACACGTTCAGAGTCCCTCCGCCACGGGGCGTTACCGGCACCGCCATGTCATATTATCCAGCAAGCCCACATCGAAATCGTTCTCGATGGCAATGGGAAATTTAGGCGCGCCCAAGTGATTGAGAAAGAAGACACGGTCATCCCGGCTACGGAACAATCTGCCACAGCCAGAACCAGCGCTGTGGTACCACACCCACTGTGTGACCACATCAAGTACTGCGCTGCAGATTACACGGAGGATGGCAACGAGACGAACGAGTACTTCAAGGAGTATTGTTCTGAACTGAAGAAATGGTGCGAATCCCCCCATGCCCATCCCAAGGCGACTGCAATACTCAGTTATGTCGAACGCGGCTCGGTTCTCCGTGACCTAATTAAGGAGGGGGTTGTACCTGTTGATGCGGATGGCCACCTGTTGACCCGATGGGAATCTAAACAGGAGAAACCAAAGCTCTTCAGGCAGCTCACCAAAGACCCCAAGACCAAAGAATACAAGCCCAAGAATGCTCTGATTCGCTGGATTGTGGAGTCCGATAAGATTCCGGAAGTCTGGAAAGATCGAACTCTTCAGGATGCTTGGGCCAGCTACTCGGCGACCAAAGAGTTTTCGCAGGGACTATGCATGGTGACAGGCGTCAAACGTGTACTGGCCGACAAGCATCCGAAAGGCATGCGCGGCGGCAAGGACGGGGCCAAACTAATATCATACAAGAAGGAAGAGGATTCGGACTTCATATATCTTGGCCGGTTTCTCAGTGCGGCGCAGGTGGTCGGAATTGGACTGGACGTTACGCAGAAAGCACACAGTGCGTTGCGCTGGTTGATTGAACGACAGGGCTATCGTAATGGCGATCAAGTTGTCGTGACATGGACCGTGTCAGGCAAGTCACTGCCCGATCCATTTGCCAACTCGGCCCACATGTTTGGTTTGGAGGCGACAAAGGAAGTCGAAACACCGGCATATCAAGGTGACGCGGGTCAGGCGTTCGCGGTCAGGCTGAACAGACACATCGCAGGCTATCGAGCGGAACTCGGTTCCACAGATGAGATCGTGATTATGGCGCTAGACTCGGCGACCCCGGGGCGCATGGCCATTACTTACTATCGGGAGTTAACGGGTTCTGAGTTTCTTGAACGCATTCAAGCATGGCATGAGTCCTGCGCCTGGCAGCAGCACTACGGCAGAATATTCAAGTTTGTGGGCGCGCCTTCGCCCAACGATATTGCGGTGGCCGCCTATGGCAATCAACTGGAGGGCAAGTCAGGCGAGAAACTCCTCAAGGCCACGGTGGAACGATTGATCCCCTGTATCATCGATAGTTGTCCTGTTCCGCGCGACCTTGTTGAATCGGCTGTTCGTCGGGCAGAGAAGCGCGCTGGCCATGACGAATGGAAGCCCGACAAACAGTTGAGGATGAAAGTCAATGAATGGGAAAAGAACATGGGCATTGCCTGCGCCCTGTTCAGAGGACATCACAAGGAAAGGGAATATCAAATGGCATTGGAACTAGACCGAAAGACGAGGGATTACCTCTTCGGGCGACTTCTGGCGGTAGCGGAACATCTCGAAGAGAGGGCTCTGTACGTGGCTGGTGAGAAGGGGCGCCTGACCAATGCCGCGAAGCTTATGCAGCGTTTCGCTGACCGGCCATTCTCAACTTGGCGGACTATCGAGCTTGCGTTGACGCCATACAAGACTCGCCTGCGAGCTAAGTGGCCATCTGTACTAAAACGATTGGAGGTACTTCTCGATGAAATCGTGTGCTCGCTCAAGGCGCAAGATTTCATGGACGACCATAGATTGTCCGGAGAGTTCCTCTTGGGTTACCACTGCCAAAGACCGGCGCTGTGGGCACCGCAGAATTCGGAGTCTGACGAAGAAACGACTGAAACCCAAACCGTACAAGGAGAATGATGATGACAGCGCTGAACAACAAGATCGACTTTGCCGTAGTGCTCCGCGTCAACCGGGCCAATCCGAACGGTGATCCCCTAAACGGGAATCGTCCTCGTACCGACTATGACAACTATGGGGAAATTACGGACGTATGTATCAAACGCAAGATTCGAGACCGACTGCTGGAGAAGTGGGTGTCCGACGGCAAGAAAGATGACGGAAACATGGTCTTTGTTCAGTCCGACGACCGGAAGGCCGACGAACACAAGAGCTTAAGGGCAAGAGCGGAGGCGGTTCTTGGCAAGAAGCTCGGCTCTGCCGAGACAGCCAAGTTGGCCTGCGAGAAGTGGATTGATGTGCGTGCCTTTGGTCAACTATTTGCGCTGAAAGCCAAGAAAGCTGTAAAAGGCGAGGAGGGTTCTGGTGATACCGGAGTATCAATCGGAATTCGCGGACCGGTAACCATCCAATCGGCATTCAGTATTGAGCCTATTGATGTCGCGAGCGTCCAAATCACCAAGAGTGTGAGTGGCGAAGGCGACGGAAGTAAGCGTGGTTCGGACACGATGGGCATGAAACACCGCGTAGACAAAGGGATATATCTCTTCTGCGGTAGCATGAATCCTCAACTTGCGGAGAAGACAGGATTCAGCGAGGCGGATGCAAAGCGGATCAGGGAAGTACTGCCCAGGATGTTTGAGAATGACGAATCCTCCGCTCGTCCGGCTGGTAGTATGCAGGTTCTCAAGGTGATCTGGTGGCAGCACAGCTGCAAGGCTGGGCAATACTCCTCAGGCAAGGTGCACGGAACGCTTTCCGTGAAGCCGGATGGCAGCATTGAACTCGCATCGCTAGACGGGTTGGAGCCGAAGTTCGTGGACGGGTTCTGAGCTGATGTTGGTTTCGGGAGTCCCTGCGTGAAGTTGATCGAGCTGCTGTAAACACAAGGCGCCAAATCGGCGCATGAAGTCGCAATATATTCAGTGACAATTAGTTGTAACGACAGGTCACAATTTGTGATCTGAAGGGAGAATGGAATTATGGGTGTGGGTGTTGTTCAAGCTCGGCAGGTTGAAGCCGCGATCCACGTGATTCGCGGGATGAAGGTGATGTTGGATTCCGACCTGGCCGTATTGTACGGAGTCGAAACGAAAGCGCTGAAAAGGGCGGTGAACAGGAATCGCGACCGGTTCCCGCCGGATTTCATGTTCCGACTGACTGCGGAAGAGGCGAGAATCTTAAGGTGCCAAATTGGCACCTTAAGATGGGGAGAGCACGCAAAATACCTGCCCTACGCCTTCACCGAGCAGGGCGTAGCCATGCTTTCAGGTGTCCTGAAAAGCAAACGCGCAGTCCAGGTGAACATCGCGATCATGAGAGCATTCGTTCGTCTTCGAGAGGTTCTCGCGGCGCACAAGGAATTGGCTGAGAAGCTGGCGGAACTGGAACAGCGAATGACCGGCGGCGAAAAGGGAATCCAGACGTTGTTTGAGGCGATCCGCCAGCTCATGAGTCGTCCCGAGCCTCCGAAAAAGCAGATCGGATTTCACGTACGCGAGAAACGCGCAAGCTATGGGCGAAAACGATAAGCCTATGTTCTCGGAAGACGAACTCCTGCCGATCTCTGCACTGCAGCACCTGCTGTTTTGCGAGAGACAATGCGCTCTGATTCATATCGAGGGTGCTTGGGCCGAGAACAGGCTGACGGCTGAAGGGCGCGCCATGCACAGCAAGGTGCATGAGGCAGACGACGAATCCCGCAAGGATGTGAGGATTCTGCGAGGGCTCAGGCTGCGGTCTCTCCGATTGGGTCTTGTGGGGCAGGCCGACGTGGTGGAACTGCATCAGCAAGGGGATGCGTGGATTCCGTTTCCCATTGAGTATAAGCGTGGGCGTCCAAAGCCAGACATCTGCGATGAAGTCCAGCTCTGCGCACAAGCCATGTGCCTGGAGGAGATGATGGGGACCTCGATTCCTGAGGGTGCCATCTTTTACGGGCAGCCACGTCGGCGTCATGCCGTTGTGTTGGACAAAGATCTTCGATCGCGGACCGAGGAAACTGTGGCGCGTCTCCGCAAACTGATGGACGCGGGTCTCACACCGCCCGCGCAATACGAGCCGAAATGTGACAACTGCTCGCTCGTCAATCTCTGCATGCCGAAATTGGCGGGACGGCGAAAGTCCGCCGTGCAGTTCCTGAATGAGGCATTTGAACCATGAAAAAACTTCTCAACACGCTGTTCGTCACCACCCAGGGCGCGTATCTCTGCCACGAGGGAGAATCCGTGGTGGTTCGGGTGGAGCAGGAAATCAAACTGCGCGTGCCGATTCATACGCTCGGCGGGATCGTTTGCTTCGGACAGGTCTCCTGCAGTCATCCGCTGATGGGGCTCTGCGGTGAACGGGGAGTTGCCATCAGCTACCTGAGCGAGCGGGGTCAGTTCTTCGCCCGTGTTCATGGCCCCGTGTCGGGAAATGTGTTGTTGAGGCGGGAGCAGTATCGCCGGGCGGATCGTTTGGAAGTATCCGCCTCGATTGCACGCGCCTTTGTGGTTGGCAAGGTTGCCAATGCCCGGACTGTTCTGCAACGGGCGGGTCGCGACCATGCAGACAAGGGCGGTGGTGCTGACATCGAGAAGGCCGTTCTTCGTCTGGGGAGTCTGCTGGAGGAATTGAAGAAGGACATGCCTGTGGATGTGCTTCGAGGCAAAGAGGGGGAGGCAGCGAATACGTACTTTGCTACATTCAACCACTTGATTACGGCCCAGAAGGAGGATTTTGCTTTTACGGTGCGAAGTCGCCGGCCGCCGTTGGACAACATCAATGCTCTGCTTTCGTTTCTGTACACATTGCTGGTGCACGACGCCTCGGCGGCTCTGGAAGGAGTGGGGCTTGATCCTCAAGTAGGGTTTCTTCATGCGTTGCGTCCTGGGCGTCCAGCGCTGGCACTGGACCTGATCGAGGAACTCAGACCCTTTCTGGCTGATCGGCTTGCGTTGTCGCTTGTGAACCTCCGGCAGGTACAGGGTAAGGGGTTTGAGAAAAGCGAATCAGGAGCGGTCGTCATGGATGACGAGACGCGCAAGACCCTTCTGGTTGCGTATCAGAAGCGGAAACAGGAAGAGATACGCCATCCGTTCATCGAGGAGGACGTGCCTGTTGGCTTGCTGTTTCACGTGCAGGCTCTCTTGCTGGCGAGACATCTGCGCGGTGACTTGGATGGTTACCCCCCGTTCTTGTGGAGGTAGTGATGCTGGTACTTGTGAGCTATGACGTGAGTACGGTGGACAAGCAGGGCAGGGCGCGTCTGCGACGCGTGGCCAAAGCATGTCTCAACGTCGGCCAGCGAGTTCAGAACTCCGTTTTTGAGTGCAATGTGGATCCAGCCCAATGGACGACCCTGAGGCAGTCTCTTCTCGATCTCTACAAGGATGATGAAGATAGCCTGCGATTCTATTTTCTGGGTTCACACTGGCAGCGAAGGATTGAACATCACGGAGCGAAAAAGGCGGTTGATCTAGAGGGTCCTCTTCTTGTCTAGACTCATCCGCGAACCGGGAGCGGACATGGAATCGCCGGAGGGTTCGCGAACCGTGTAACACTTTGCACGTGAAATGGTTGTGACGACAAAGCCGAACCTCACGGTTCTTTGACATCTGAATACTTCGCCATACGCGGAACACGCGCTTTCCGAGGGCCGCTGTGGAGGTGTAATGTGATTGCTGTCGCCCCTCGCGCGGGGGCGTGGATTGAAACAATGGCCGCAGTACGGCACTTGATCTTGAGCAGGTCGCCCCTCGCGCGGGGGCGTGGATTGAAACCAGGGCGCTCTGAAGCGCGGCGCGCTTGGCTATGTCGCCCCTCGCGCGGGGGCGTGGATTGAAACGTTGTCCAAAGGTAAAGGTGGGCGTTGTCGTCTGCGTCGCCCCTCGCGCGGGGGCGTGGATTGAAACTTACACTTGAACCAATCAATAATTGGGAGCAGAGTCGCCCCTCGCGCGGGGGCGTGGATTGAAACAGGAGGTCGCGTAGTCGCCCGATCTCCTTGCCCTGTCGCCCCTCGCGCGGGGGCGTGGATTGAAACCACGGGGGCTGTCGGCGGCTCTTCTTCTCGTAAGTCGCCCCTCGCGCGGGGGCGTGGATTGAAACCGTCCGTCAGGGCGACCAAATCCCGCTTCTCAAGTCGCCCCTCGCGCGGGGGCGTGGATTGAAACCTGTTGTTGGGCATACAGAGCAACCCCTGCGCCGTCGCCCCTCGCGCGGGGGCGTGGATTGAAACGCTGTGGGCTTGGTGGCACCGAACGGCCCTACGTCGCCCCTCGCGCGGGGGCGTGGATTGAAACAAGTTCGCGGTAGTGTTCGGCGTCGCGCTTGTAGGTCGCCCCTCGCGCGGGGGCGTGGATTGAAACAATACGCCCGAATTGCCAGTAACACGTTGCAACGTCGCCCCTCGCGCGGGGGCGTGGATTGAAACATTGGAAGCGCAGGCATCACGCGCGGATACGAAGTCGCCCCTCGCGCGGGGGCGTGGATTGAAACGCCAGTATCGCTACTGTGCGTTATATCATCCGGTCGCCCCTCGCGCGGGGGCGTGGATTGAAACCGAACGAACAGCACCGACCAACTCCGGCCACTGTCGCCCCTCGCGCGGGGGCGTGGATTGAAACGTTGGCGTAGGGTCATAACAGTTGAACCCCCACGTCGCCCCTCGCGCGGGGGCGTGGATTGAAACTGATCCGCCGCGTCGAAGAGCTCCTGGAGCATCGTCGCCCCTCGCGCGGGGGCGTGGATTGAAACTCCGCGTCAGAACACGGGTCGCGGGAGGGTGAGTCGCCCCTCGCGCGGGGGCGTGGATTGAAACTCTATCGGTATTGACATACTGTGTCTTACTCGGGTCGCCCCTCGCGCGGGGGCGTGGATTGAAACAGCATCAGGACTCCGCAGGGGTTTCCTTGGTCTGTCGCCCCTCGCGCGGGGGCGTGGATTGAAACGATGTCGGTCTGGGCTTGTGCGATCATGGATTATGTCGCCCCTCGCGCGGGGGCGTGGATTGAAACGCGGCCAAGCGCAGTCTGTTCACGGCGGGCATAGTCGCCCCTCGCGCGGGGGCGTGGATTGAAACAAATCCTGCCGAATGAAGGATTCAATCGCCTCGAGTCGCCCCTCGCGCGGGGGCGTGGATTGAAACATCTCAACGATGAATAGAATAAGGGAGTTGCTCGTCGCCCCTCGCGCGGGGGCGTGGATTGAAACGGCGATGCCTTTCCGCCCTACGATTACAACTCCGTCGCCCCTCGCGCGGGGGCGTGGATTGAAACAAGGCTTTCATGGAGCAGCACGCGCGGGTGCGGTCGCCCCTCGCGCGGGGGCGTGGATTGAAACTATGCGTGGTATGTCCACGAGGCCAGCGACGCCGTCGCCCCTCGCGCGGGGGCGTGGATTGAAACGAATATCGCGATCCTTGAGCTGCATCAGATAGGTCGCCCCTCGCGCGGGGGCGTGGATTGAAACTGCAGCATGCCAGTCACGTTCCCGAGCGTACCGTCGCCCCTCGCGCGGGGGCGTGGATTGAAACAACTCCGACGGGTATGCAATCAACCATCCTGTAGGTCGCCCCTCGCGCGGGGGCGTGGATTGAAACGCAGAGCAAATCGAAGTTGCATTCCGCGCCAAGGTCGCCCCTCGCGCGGGGGCGTGGATTGAAACTCACGAAAGAGCGTGTGAATACAGTTGCCGGGTGTCGCCCCTCGCGCGGGGGCGTGGATTGAAACTTTCGCCTCGACGATAGCATCTCGTAGAGGCTTGTCGCCCCTCGCGCGGGGGCGTGGATTGAAACAAGCCGATGAAACTCCGAACCCTTCGCGCCAGGTCGCCCCTCGCGCGGGGGCGTGGATTGAAACGCGGTCATACCACAGACCAATCCTCTTCTCCCGTCGCCCCTCGCGCGGGGGCGTGGATTGAAACCCATCGAAGAACAGGGCGGGTTGTCCATTCACGTCGCCCCTCGCGCGGGGGCGTGGATTGAAACAACGGCGAGATCGGGTGTCCCTACGACTGGCGCGGTCGCCCCTCGCGCGGGGGCGTGGATTGAAACCCATGCAAAGGGAAAGGGAGACAAGTCAGGCAAGTCGCCCCTCGCGCGGGGGCGTGGATTGAAACAGAATCACCTGGAGCCGTTTCTCGCCTACTTCAAGTCGCCCCTCGCGCGGGGGCGTGGATTGAAACGGGCTCGCCGGCCTCGGCTGGTGGCGCTCCCGGTCGCCCCTCGCGCGGGGGCGTGGATTGAAACAAACATCGCCGTACTACCCCACCAACCATCCTCCGTCGCCCCTCGCGCGGGGGCGTGGATTGAAACTGGGCATCGTGTACCGGAAACGTTGCGGATGACGTCGCCCCTCGCGCGGGGGCGTGGATTGAAACCATGTTAGTGGCAAGCGGTGTGCGCCAGACGGAGTCGCCCCTCGCGCGGGGGCGTGGATTGAAACTCAACACTACGCGCCAACCCGCCAAACCTACCCGTCGCCCCTCGCGCGGGGGCGTGGATTGAAACAGACGCTGGTGCAACTTTTAGCTGAGTCGGCGGTGTCGCCCCTCGCGCGGGGGCGTGGATTGAAACAGATCAATGTTTGCAGGCTCTTGCGCAGGGTTTTGTCGCCCCTCGCGCGGGGGCGTGGATTGAAACGTGGTTGCCGGTTCGTAATGCTGGTTCGTGGTGGTCGCCCCTCGCGCGGGGGCGTGGATTGAAACGATGCCAAGGGGCTTGACGGATTCGAGGCATATTTGTCGCCCCTCGCGCGGGGGCGTGGATTGAAACTTGCAACGGATGTGCCGGGGTTGCAGCGGTGCTAGTCGCCCCTCGCGCGGGGGCGTGGATTGAAACTTTCCTCCTCCTCCTCCTCCTCCCGCAACAAGTCGCCCCTCGCGCGGGGGCGTGGATTGAAACCCAGCCCACGCAAGCGCATCCTTGAATGCCGAGTCGCCCCTCGCGCGGGGGCGTGGATTGAAACGGCACAACGCCAAAAGGGGCAAGGTGTCTTTTGTCGCCGCTCGCTTCGCTCGTGGTCGCGTCCAAGGCTACCCTGCGGTCTGTGCTCGTCACATCCCATGTGGCGAGCGCTGAAACAAGCAGAGCGGTAGTGAGCGGGGGCCCTTGTCCCGCCGTAGTCCTGCGGAGCAAGGACGAAGGTGGATGGGTTGAGAGAGGGGTTCATCCCAAGCCGTCTCGCCCTTCGGTCCTGGTGAAACGTTAGCCCGTTCTCGAGGCCTCCTTCGTTGGGTCCCCTTTCCGGCAGATAGAGGGAGATGCCTCTCTGTGTGCTCTGTGGTTGGAGAGGGGTGGATCCTTCTGTTTGACCCCAGTGGCTGAGTTCAGAGTTCCGCGCCCAACGTGCGCGGCTACAGGAAGAAGACGCCCCAACTCCGGCACATGATCCGAAGAAGTCCCCTTTGCAGCTTCCGATTTGGGCCCGCTCGTCGTAAGCTGCTGCTGGTTTCCCATGAAAACAGACAAAGAACTCTATCGCCAGTTGCGCGTGCTTTCCTGCGACAAGTTGTGGAATGAGGAGGTGGCGCGTTTTGACCAGGCCACGCCGAAGGAGCGGATGCAGCGGGTGGCGGTCATCCGCGCGGTGGGCGTGGTTTTCACAGCATCGGGCACCACAAAACAGCGGGCCGAGGTGAAGGCGTGGCTTACCCGTTTGCTGAAGGATCCTTCCGAAAAGATCCGGCGCTATGCCATGGCCGCGCTGCCCAAGATTGGTGCGGGGCGTGGCGAAGAAGCGGAGCTGCTTTCGTTGCTGAAGACGACGACGGGAGATCGAGAGAAGAAGCATCTCGGCCGGGCGCTCGACAAGATTGGGGGCGCGGCCACGTTGGATGTCGTTGCCGGAACCCCCGGTTTTCTTCCGCAGACCGAACAGAAGGTCAAAGCCAGCGTCGCGCGCAAGCAGAAACCGAGTACCGTTCGGCTGGATCGCGTCATTTCCGATTTCGCCCGCCTGCGGATTCATCTGCGGTGTCGCAAGGGGCTGGAGAAGATCCTTCGCGAGGAAGTGGACGAATACATCGCCAAGCACGGGAAGTTTCGCGTGATCCATGTCGCGAGTCGCCTGATCGAACTCGCTCCCGTGGCGCCATTCTCCTTGGCTGATCTCTACACGTTGCGGTGTTTCGCCACGATGGGTTTTGTGCTCGGCACGGTGCCGGGCCCCGAGTCGGCTGCGTCAACGGAGGCGTTGGCGAAGGTGATCACCTCTCCGCTTGCGCGGAATATCCTGACGACGCTGACAGAAGGTTCGGTGCGTTACAGGATTGATTTTGTGTCGAAGGGGCATCAGCGAGGTGCGGTGCATCTGCTGGCCAATCGGGCGTACGAGCTGTGTCCGGAGATCCTCAACGACGCGCGGCAGGCGCCGTGGTCAATGGATGTCTATCCATCGAGCGGTGGGTTCGGGGTGGAGTTGCGTCCGAGGCTGTATCCCGATCCGCGGCTGTCGTACCGCCAAGATGATGTATCGGCGGCGTCCCATCCGCCGTTGGCTGCCTGCATGGCGAAACTGGCCGGGAAGCAGGAGGGAGAGGTTGTGTGGGATCCCTTCTGCGGATCGGGCCTGGAGTTGGTGGAGCGCGCATTGCTGGGCGGCGTGAAGCGTGTGTACGGAACGGATATCAGCCGGGAGGCCGTAGCGATTGCGGCGGCCAACTTCGCGGCGGCCAAGCTGAGCGATGTGAAGACCAAGTTTGTCTGCTGCGATTTCCGGGATCAGGCCGCGATGCTGGGATTGAGCCCCGGCAGTGTGACGCTCATGATCACCAATCCGCCGATGGGGCGGCGTGTGCGCGTGCCCGGCCTTCATCGTCTGTTCGAGGATCTGTTTGCCGTGGCGGCGATAATGTTGAAGCCCGGCGGCAGGCTTGTCTTTGCGAATCCGCTGAGCGTGGGGCCCAAGGATCCATCGCTCAAACTGCAGTATCAGCAGGTGGTGGACCTGGGCGGTTTCGACTGCCAGCTCGAGATGTACGTCAAGCAAGAGGGGTGAGTCATGAAATCCTACCGCAAGGAATTATGGTTCAACGTGCCATCGCGTCGCGGGTTCGTGAACATTACGCCGCAGGTGGAGGAGTGCCTCCGCGAGAGCGGGATTCGTGAAGGGATGGCGCTGGTCAACGCGATGCACATCACGGCTTCGGTCTTCATTAACGACAACGAAAGCGGATTGCACGCCGATTTCGAGCGTTGGCTGGAGAAGCTGGCCCCGGAGAAGCCGTATAGCCAGTACGCGCACAACGGCGCGGAAGATAATGGCGACGCGCACCTGAAGCGCACGGTCATGGGTCGTGAAGTGGTGGTGGCCGTCACGGGCGGCGAGCTGGACTTTGGCCCTTGGGAACAGATCTTCTACGGCGAATTTGACGGCAAACGCCGCAAACGGGTCCTCGTCAAAATCATTGGCGAATAGGCCCCCGCAGCCCGAAATCCTCAAGTATCGGACCCATCTTGACGGCCGGGTATTAATCATGTAATTTAATCAAGTGATTAACATTCGTGTATGTGTGTGAAGTGGAGAGGGGTTTGTCATGGCGCGAATCGATTCAGAGCAGAGGCAGAGGATACTTGATGCGGCGGTGACCGTCTTCTCCCGGAAGGGTGTGAAGGGGGCCACCACGCGGCTGCTGGGCCGCGAGGCAGGCGTCAACAGCGCGCTGATCTACTACTACTTCGAGAACAAGCACACGATGTTTGTCGAAGCGATCCGCATGGTATTGGGCGGGTTTCTGGATCACTTGGCGGAACGCAGGAAGCCTTTTGCCGATGCACGGGAGCGACTGGCGTTTCTCGTGGACGGCCTGTTCGACTACTACACCGCGCATCCCGATCGGATGAGGCTGATGGGATTGGCGTTCGCAATGCACGGCGATCTGTTGGGCCATGCGCTGGCCGGTTTCGTGCGTTCCCGGGTGCTGGTACCCTTGGAGGTTCTTGCCGAAGGGATCAAGCGCGGAGAACTGCGCAAGGGACACCCGATCCATGCTTGGTGGAGCATCATGGGCCTTTGCTTCTTCAGCCTCAATCTCGTGGAGGTCACGGCTCGTCTGCGGATCGGAATCATCCCTTTGCCAAAACTGAATTTGAAGGCACGGCGCAAAGAGATCCTGGAATTGTTGATGCATGGCCTCGCTACGGATGAGGCCGGAAGGAGCAAATCATGAAACGGTATTACACATGGATCATGCTGGCGGGCGTTCTTGCGGCATCGGGTTGTGGCCTTGTGGAACGGGGTGGGCCCGATGGCTCCGGCACGATTGAATGTACGCAGGTGCTGGTGGCGCCGCAGGTCGGCGGACGCATCGCCAGCCTGCCTCTGCAGGAGGGCGCCGTGGTCAGCAAGGGTGATCTTGTGGCGCAGATCGATTCGCGCGACTACGAGTTGCGGCGCGATGAGGCGGCAGCCGCGGCTCGCGCAGCGGAGGCGGACTTCAAACGCATCAAGCAGGTGTTCGAGCAGAAGAGCGTGACGCAGAAGCAACTGGATGATGCACAGGCCGGGGTCGATCTCGCCCGGGCGCGGCTGGCGTTGGCGGAGAAGGCCGTGGCGGATTGCCGGGTGACGGCGCCTATGGATGGCGTTGTGACAACGAAGAGTCGTGAGGAGGGTGAGGTCATTTCCGTGGGGACGCCGGTGGTACAGCTTTCGCGCCTCGACGAAGTGTGGCTGTCGGTCTACGTGCCGGAATCGCATCTGGCCCGGGTCAAATTGGGGCAGCCCGCGAGGGTGAAGGTGGATGGCGACAAGCGATTCTTCGAGGGGCTGGTGACGTTCATTTCGCCGGAGGCAGAGTTTACTCCCCGCAATGTCCAGACGCCGGATGAGCGCGCCAAGCTGGTGTACCGGGTGAAGATCACGCTCAAGAATCCCAAAGGCATCTTCAAGCCGGGTATGCCCGCGGACGGATATCTCACGGAATGAATGTCGAACATCCAACATCGAACATTGAAAGCCAAAGTGCGGAGAGCGGCGCCGCGATTCGGGCGCACCGTCTTTCCCGGCACTTTGGGGGCAACAAGGCCGTCGATGGGCTGGATCTTGAGGTGCTTCGCGGAGAAATGTTCGGTTTGGTGGGGCCGGACGGAGCCGGCAAGAGCACGGCGATCCGGTTGCTGTGCGGAATCCTGAATCCGACGGGCGGCGAAGGCACCGTGCTTGGGCATGATCTCCGTACGGCCAGCGAGAAGATCAAGGCGCGGATCGGGTACCTGTCGCAGGAGTTCACGTTGTACGGCGATCTCTCGGTTGACGAGAACATCGAGTTCTTTGCCGAGTTGCACGGCGTGGCGGGGTTCGACGCGCGCCGGGAGGAACTGTTGGCCTTCACCCGTCTGGCCCCGTTCCGCAAGCGGTTGGCGCAGGCGCTGTCGGGCGGTATGAAGAAGAAGCTCGCGCTGGCCTGCACGTTGATTCACACGCCGGATTTGATTCTGCTCGACGAGCCGTCGACGGGAGTGGACCCGGTTTCGCGTGGCGAGTTCTGGAACATCCTGAGCGGCATTCTCGAGCAGGGCGTGACGATACTGATGACAACGCCGTATCTCGACGAGGCGGAGCGGTGTCATCGTATCGGGTTGATGCATAAGGGGCGCGTCTTTCAAACGGGGACGCCCGACGAGGTCCGCGCCTCGCTGCCGGGCCAGGTCTATGTCGTGCGCTGTTCGTCTGCGGCGGCGGGTTACACGGCGTTGCGGCGGCAGTGGCCATCCACACAACTCGTGCTGTACGGCGATCATATTCATTTCTGGACGCTACGGGGCGATGAGGATGCCCGTGCTGTGTCCGGTGCGTTGGAGAAGGAAGGGCTGTGTCCGGTGCATATCGAGAAGAGTCAGCCCTCGCTTGAGGATGTTTTTGTGGCGCTGCTGGGTTCCAGCCAGGCGCCGGGAGGTGGATCATGAAACTGAAGTGGTGGCAGATGGCTCTGTGTCTCTCCCTTGCGGTGCCCGCACTGGCGGCCGGGCCGGAGGGGTCGCGCGTGTCGGCCGACGACATGGTGGCCGAGGCGCTGTTGCACAGTCCGTTACTGAAGGCCGCGAAGGAGGAAGTCCGCGTATCGGGAGCGCAGCGCGATCAGGCCGATGCACGGCGTCTGCCGTCGGTCGATGTCGACGCGCGCGCATCGCGGTATGAGGGCCTGCAGGATTCGTCGTTCAGCCCGACCGCGATCATTCCGGCGATCGAGGACCGGTACAGCGCATCGGTGACCCTGACGGAGCCCTTGTACACCGGCGGTCGCATCAGCAGTCAGCGGCGCGCCGCGGAATCACAGGAGCAGGGCGCGCAACTCGATGCGCGGTCGGCCGAAGCCGACCTGATGTTGCGGACGCTGCAAACCTACTGGCGCTGGGCAAAGGCCTACTACTCCGAGGCGTCCTTTGGCGCATCGGTGAAGCGGATGGAGCAGCATGACCGTGACATGGCGAACCTGCGTGAGGCCGGATTGGCGACGGACAATGACGCGTTGGCCACCGAGGTGTTGATGGAGCAGACACGGTTGCGGTTGGCAGCAGCGCGGCGCGCGGAAGAAAGCGCGCGGGCTAATCTGGCCTACCTTGTCGGACGTGAGCTGCCCGCCGATTCGAAGCCGGACGAACCGGCCGTGGAGGCGGCCGCCAAGCTTCCGGGCGAGGAGGCTCTGCTGCAGGCTGCGTATACGAACCGCCCGGAACTGGCCGCCCGGCGAATGCGCGCGGAGGCGGCGAGATCGAGCCTGAAGTCATCCAAGGCTGACTTCTATCCGCACGTATCGCTCATGGCGCGCTATGAACAGGCGAGACCGAACAATCTGAATATTCCGCCGGAAGACAAGTGGGCTGACGATGCGTTTGTAGGTGTTTTGCTGAACTGGAACGTGCTCGATTCGGGCCTGACCCGGGCGAAGGTGCGCGAGTCACGCGCGCGTCTTGCGCAGGCGGAATTGCAGGTCGCGGAGCAGGAGGAGCGCGTCATGCTGGATGTGCGCGAAGCCCGGATTGCGCTGCAGGACGCGTGGGATCGCATGGAGGTGGCTGCGCGCGTGGCCAAGAGCGCGGAGCGTAACTTGCAGGCGGCGACGGATCTCTGGAAGAACGGCCTTGCGCGGCACGCCGACGTACTCGATGCACATGCCCAGGTGACGGATGCAGAATTCCAAGTGGTGTCGGCCAAGGCCGACGCCCTCAGCGCGCGCGCGGCATTGGACAGGGCGGTGGGCCTGCTGCGCTCGGAGGTTGTGGAGGCGACGAAGTGACTGATCCGTTGAACAACGGAGATCGCGTGATCGAGGTCCGGGAACTGACGAAGCGATTCGGCAAGTTCACGGCGGTGGATCGCGTGAGCTTCTCGGTGAGCAAGGGTGAGATCTTTGGATTTCTCGGGCCGAACGGCGCGGGAAAATCCACGACCATCCGGATGCTCTGCGGATTGCTGTCGTCGTCCGCCGGTACAGCCTTGGTGGGCGGATACGATATCAACAAGGAGTCGGAACGGGTACGTGAGCACATCGGCTACATGTCGCAGAAGTTCAGCCTGTATCGCGACATGACCGTGGCTGAGAATATTGCATTCTACGGCGGTGTGTATGGTCTCCGCGGCGGGCGGTTGCGCGAGCGCGAGGAGTACGTGGTGCGCATGGCGGGGCTTGCCGGACTCGAAGATCAGCTTACCGGGCAACTCTCGGGTGCGTTGCAGCAGCGGCTGGCGTTGGGTTGCGCGGTGCTGCATGAGCCGCCCATCCTCTTTCTCGACGAACCGACCAGCGGCGTGGATCCCATCTCGCGGCGGTTATTCTGGGATTTGATTCAAGGCCTGGCGCGTGACGGGGTGACGGTGTTGATCACCACCCATTTCATGGATGAGGCGGAATTCTGTGGGCGGATCGGTTTCATCAGCGGTGGCCGGCTGATCGCGCTCGACACCCCGTCTGTCTTGAAAAAGGACGCGGTGCAGGAAGACCTTTTTGAAGTGGACCTTGCCTCATTCCGGGGCGCGCGGGAGAAGATGGACGGACTGCCGCACGTGCTGGCCACGTCGTATTTCGGCGCCAGGCTGCACGTGTTCTGCGAGCGGGGGCTGATGGCGGCCGGAGATCTTCGTGGTGAATTGCAGAGCAGGGGTTTGGAGCCGCGGTCGGTGGAGGCGGTGAGCGTGACGCTGGAAGATGCTTTTATCCGGCTGGTGCAAAAGGACATGGAGGCGAGGCCGGCATGAGACGGTTCCGTGCCATTTTTAAAAAGGAGTTCCGGCAGATCCGGCGGGACCCGTTATCGCTCGGCCTGTTGGTCTTCGTGCCGGTGTTGTTGCTGATGCTCTATGGCTATGCGCTGTCGTTCGATGTGAAGCATATCCGCATCGCCGTGCTGGATCACGACAACACGCGTCAAAGTCGCGAGTTTCTCGACAGTCTGTTCCAAAATCCGTACTTCGACCGCGTCACGACCCTGGATCGCGAGGACGAGGCCGATCCGTTGCTGATTCGGGGCGGAGTGCGCGCCGTGCTGGTCGTGCCGCGTGGTTTTGCGAGTGATCTGGTGCGCGGGGGAGAGGTACATGTTCAAGCGCTGGTGGACGCGGCGGACGCCAACACAGCGACGACGGCCATTGGTTATCTCGATGCGCTGGGTGACCGTGCCGCGCGCAACGCGCGTGTCGACATGCTGGCGCGTAACGGATTGCCGGCATCGTTGCCGATTGTTGTGCCCGAGCCGCGGATATGGTTCAACCCGGAATTGGTCAGCGCCCGTTTCCTGGTGCCGGGCCTGATCGGCATGCTGCTGATGCTGTCGGCCGTCATCGCTACATCGCTTTCCATCGTACGTGAGAAGGAACGCGGCACGATGGAGCAGATGATGGTCTCGCCGTTGAAGTCGGAGGAGTTGATCCTGGGCAAGACGCTGCCCTACGTGGTGATCTGCCTGGCCACGATGGTGATGATTCTTCTGCTCGGTTACTGGCTGTTCGGCGTGGTGGTGCAGGGATCGTATGTGTTGCTGGCGATCTGCACGCTCGTGTTCCTTTTTGCCGCGTTGGGCATGGGTGTGTTCATTTCATCGATCACGAGTTCGCAGCAGGTAGCGTTCCAGGTGGCCATTATCGCGTCGCTTTTGCCGTCGATTCTTCTCTCGGGGCTGATCTTTCCGATCAAGAACATGCCGTTGCCGATCCAGGGGCTGACGTTGCTTGTGGTTCCGCGCTATTTCATCGCCGCGCTGCGCGGCATCATCATCAAGGATGCGCCGCTCTCGGCGGTGTGGGTGGACATGCTTGCGATGATGCTGTTGGGTGTGCTGTTCAACCTGCTCTCGGCGCGCATGACCCGGAAGGCGGTATGACATGAGCCTCTACCGCATACGTTGCCTGCTCGTGAAAGAGTTCAACCAGCTCCGCCGCGACCGCAAGATCTTCGGCATCCTGCTGATCACGCCGGTGATCCAGCTCATCGTGTTTGGCCTCGCGGCGACGACGGATCTGCGGGAGGTCTCGCTGGCGGTCCGCGACCAGGACCATTCGTATCTCAGCCGTGAATACGTCCGATCGTTGGAATCCTCGGGTTACTTCCAGACAACGATGCTGGGTGGGTCCGACGAGCATGATGGGGACTTGCTCGTGGCAGGCAAGGCCGGGCTCGTGTTGGTGATTCCCGTGGATTTCGGCAAGGCGCTGGTGGCAAGCCGGCCGGCTTCCGTGCAGGTGCTCGTGGACGGGTCGGACAGCAACTTCGGAGTGCAGGGGTTGAACTACCTTCAGAAGGCGACGCGGCTGTTTTCCGAGCGGCTGGTGCGCGTGGAGATCCGGAGACTGCAGCAGGTGCGGGGCGATCTCGAACTGCCGACGGTCACCGTTGAGTCGCGGGCGTGGTACAACCCGGACCTTCGGTCGCGCTTCTACATGTTGCCGGGCATCATGGGCGTGTTGTTGCTGGTGACGACGATGATTGTGACCAGCATGGCACTGGTGAAGGAGCGGGAAGAGGGGACGATGGAGCAGCTCATCGTCACGCCCTTGCGTCCGGGTGAACTGGTGGCAGGCAAGCTGCTGCCCTTCGCGATCATCGGATTGGTGGAGGTGACCCTCTGCCTGCCGGTGATCCTGTGGGTCTTTCAAGTGCCGATGCACGGCAACGTGCTGTGGATCTACGTGTCGTCCGCGCTGTTCCTGCTGACGACGCTCGGATTGGGGCTGCTCATATCCACGATGGCGCAGACCCAGCAGCAGGCGATGCTGGTGGCCGCGTTCTTTGTGATGATGCCCTTTGTGCTGCTGTCGGGTTTCATCTTCCCCGTGGAGAACATGCCGTGGGGCATTCGCTGGGCCACGTATTTCATTCCGCTGAAGTATTACCTGACCATCATCCGGGGCGTCTTTCTGAAGGCCGCCGGGCCGGCAGTTCTCTGGCCGCACGGCCTTGTTCTGCTGGCTTGGGGCGCGGGCATCCTCACGCTGGCCACCCTGAGATTCCATAAACGTCTCGACTGATCCGCATGGGCTTGCATGTTGCGCGGCAGCGTGAAGAATAGAAGTCCCATGCCCCGCATCGCCAGAGTGATTGTTGAAGTGACCCGCGACCGCGAGTTCGACTACCTCGTGCCGGAGCGCATCGATCACGAGATCGAAATAGGAAGCATGGTGGTTGTACCGTTCGGCCGCTCCGAAGCGCGCGGCTACGTCGTCGGCTTCAAAGAATCCTCCGAGTACAAGGGCCTCAAGGAAATTCGCGAGCGGGTGGGGAAGAAGGCGATGGTGGAGGAAAAGACCCTCGACCTCGCGCGATGGATTGCCGACTACTACGTCGCACCGGTGGAACTCGCCGTGCGAACCGTGCTTCCCAGCGCCGTCCGCAAGAAGGGCGCGGGGTTCAAGGAACGGCTGCTCGTGTTTCCGACGGCAGAGGCGTTGAATATCGCGGCGGTCGAACTGCTGCGCAAGCACGCACCCAAACAGGCGGCCGTGTTGGATGTTCTTCTCACCGGCAAACAGATGTTCCTCAACCACCTCGCGCGCGCCGCGAGCACGACCACGGCCGCCGTACGGTCGCTGGAGAAGAAGGGCTTCGTCCAGATCGGGCGCGGCGCGATGCGGCGTGATCCGCTGGCGAACCAACAGATATTGCGGACCGAGCCGCTGAAGCTCATGCCGCAGCAGACGGACGCGTTGGCGCTGGTGATCAAGGCGATTGATACGATGAACCCGTCGGTCGTGCTTATCTATGGCGTGACGGGCAGCGGCAAGACGGAGATTTACCTGCAGGCGATCCAACATGCGACTGATCAGGGCAAGGGGGCGATTGTGCTTGTGCCTGAGATCGCGCTGACCCCGCAGACCATGGAACGGTTCCGCGCGCGCTTTGGCGATTGCGTGGCGATCCTGCACAGCGCGCTTTCCGACGGTGAACGTCACGACGAGTGGCACCGGGTACACGAAGGCAAGGCGAGCATAGCGATCGGGGCGCGATCGGCGCTGTTCGCGCCGGTGAAGAACCTTGGGCTCATCGTGGTGGATGAAGAGCACGAGCCGACCTACAAGCAGGAAGACGCGCCGCGCTACAACGCGCGCGATGTGGCGGTGATGCGGGGCCGGATGGAAAAATGTGCCGTGGTGCTGGGGACGGCAACGCCGGCGCTGGAAACGTACGCCAACGCGAAGAGCGGCAAGTATGGTTTGGCCGTGATGCCGCACCGGGTGGATCACCAGAAGATGCCGGTGGTGAACATTGTGGACATGCGGGTGGAGGCCGAGCGGGAGGGGCACGTCAACGTCTTCTCGCGCGATCTGATCCAGGCGGTGCAGGCGCGCCTGGACAAAGGCGAGCAGACCATGCTGTTCCTGAACCGGCGTGGCTACGCCACGTCGATCGTCTGCCCGCGTTGCGGTTACGTGGCCGAATGTGAGCATTGCAGCGTGGCCATGACCTATCACCGGGCAACGGAAGAACTGATCTGCCATATCTGCGGCGTGACCAGAAAGGTGCCGCAGGTGTGTCCCAATGAGAAATGCCGCGACAAGTCCTTCAAGTTCGCCGGCTTCGGAACCCAGCGTGTGGAGGGTGTTGTCGCCAAGTGCTTCCCGCACGCGCGCGTGTGCCGGATGGATTCGGATACGACGAAGAACAAGGGTTCGCACGGGACGATCCTCGGCGATTTCCGGACCGGCAAGATCGACATTCTCATCGGCACGCAGATGATCGCCAAGGGGCTGCATTTCCCGAACGTGACGCTGGTCGGCGTGCTGTTTGCCGATATGAGCCTGCACATGCCCGACTTCCGCGCAGCGGAGCGTACGTTCCAGCTGATCACACAGGTGGCGGGGCGGGCCGGCCGCGGTGAGATTCCCGGTGAAGTGATTGTACAGACCTTCACCCCGTTTCATCCGGCGATCCAAGCTGCGCGGCGTCTCGACTTCGGGCAGTTCTACGACCAGGAAATCGAATATCGCCGTGAGCTGTCCTATCCGCCCTTCAGCCGCGTGGTGTGCATGACGCTGCGTGGGCCGGTGGAGGAGCTTGTGCAGCTCACCGGGCAACATTTCGTCAAGGCGCTGCAGCCATTGTTGACGAAGCACGTGATCGTGGCGGGACCGGCACCTGCGCCGCTGGCCCGGGCGAAGGGCGAGTATCGCTACCAGATCATCCTTCGCGCGCCGCTGACGAAGCTCATGGCGGAGCCGCTTCGCAAGGTGCTCAAGGACTTCAAGTGGCCGGACAAGGTGGCCTTCTCTGTCGATGTGGACGCGCTGTCGTTGATGTGAGGGCTTGTCGGTTCACGTTCGCCGCACGACCGTCGCGATACCCCAGTCGGGGCCTTCCGTGCAATGCTTGTTCTTCTCGAAGAGCGTCTCATCAATGGCTTCAAACACTGCGACGGGTCCGGGATGTACGTTGGTATCGTGCATCACAACGGTGCCCCGTGGCGCGAGCCTCCCGGTGTATTGCCAGTCCGAGAGGCACTGGCGCACGGAGTGCCAGCCATCGATGAAGAGAAAGTCGATGTGCGTCAGGTGGAGCCGATCCATGAGCGCGAAGACGGAGGCGTGATCGGATGAATCCATCTTCAGAGTGAAGATGCTCTTGTCCGGATCGGCCAGGTGGCTCTTGTCCTCAATATCCACGCCGATATAGGCGCAGCCTTCGGGTTTGTTCCGAAGGAGGATGCCCGTGGATGACTCCGGCAACGGGTTCCTTTGAACGCCAATCTCCACGATGCAGCGGGGATTCGGAACGCGCAGGAGAGCTTGTCGGAGCACTTCCTGGTTGGCGGGTGAGAATTCCCGAGGCACGGGGCGATAGAACTCTGAGTAGAAATCCTGATCATCGCTGTGCTCGGGCTCAATGCTGGGCTTGAACTTCAAGCCGGGGATCTGCTCCGGGAGTTGCTTTATCGAGTACATGTTGCCTGCTCCAGTGCGAGGTTGATCGGTTCCGAGGAAGTGTGGTCCCGAATTGTGAATTCCACGAGGAGCCCGTCCTCGGACGGTGGCGGTGAGCCGGGGCCGGCGAACAGGTCATCGGTTGGACCGCAGCCCGGTTGCAGCACGGTGGTGCTTGCGTCGGCGACTGGTTCAGCCATTTCTCCGGCGGGCAGATGCAGGCGCACGATCCACGTGCGCTTGGCCACTTGGAAGCTATGGAACTCCTTCGAGGGATCGATGTTCATGGTCACCTGGCCGCCGGTGCGCTGCAGACTGATCTTCGTGATCCCGCCGATGCCGTTGGTGTATGACGTGGTGCTGCCATCGTCTTCGTAGAGTTCGCGCACGGTCAAGCTGTCGCACGACGGCACATACGCATCGAGGATGATCTCGTTCCACTTGTTGTGCGTGGTGAACCCCGTCCGCGGTGTGGAGAGCACGATGCCTCCGCGCCGAGCCCACATCGGCATACGCTGGATCGGTGCCTCAACGGAAACGGTGGCGGGTCCGTTGATCGCGCGCCCGGTCCACAGGTCGATCCATTCACCCTCGGGTATCCAGACAGAGCGCCGTGCGATTCCGTTGGTGTCACCGGGTTCGAGGATGGGTGCGATCAACAGGTCGCTGCCGAACAGGTACTGGGAGTTGTCGCTTGCCTCGGGATACTGTGGCCATTCGAGATCGCAACGGCGCAGGATCGGCGTGCCGTCCACGGTGGCCTGGTGCGCGGCAGCGTAGATGGTTGGGAGCAGGCGATAGCGCAGGCGGATGAAATTGCCGACGATGCGCTCGGTCTCCTCGTCATACTGCCACGGGTAGCGGGTGACCTTGGTGGTGCAATGCAGGCGGGTGATGGGGGAGAAGACGCCGAACTGCATGAACCGGGTATAGAATTCGGAGCCCGGCTGACCGTGATGGCCCGTCAGGTCCTCGTTCACGTAGGGCAGCAGCGAATGGATGCCGCTATCCACGCCGTTCTGAACGCCGAGGCGCAGGTAATCCCATTCCGCGACTGTGTCGCCGGTCCACCAGATTGGGAAACGGTGCGCGGCCGGATGTGACGGGTACTCGAATCGCCCGTTGTTGATACCGTCCACGTTGGACATGATCAGTGGCCGGCCCTGTGGATGGCGGGCCTGCGTGGCGTCGTGGTAGAGCCGCATGCCCCAGACCTCCTTGTTCAATCCTTCGACCGGCGATTGGAGATGCGTGTGCCAGTTGCGATCAAACCACCAGATGTCCGCCCCGATATCCAGCAGCGACGCGAGTCCCGTATGGCGGAACTGCAGCTCCTTGGGGTCCATCGCATGCTGGCCGACCGGCTCGGGATGGTCGTTATACATGACGCGCATGCCCTGCACGTGCACCCGTTGGATGAAGCGCTTCATGTCGGGGAACAGGTTCGTGTTGACCTCGTAACCGCAGGACGCGCCGACGCGCCAATCCGTGTCGACGACAAAGACATCGAGCGGAATATCGCTCTTGTGGAAGCGATTGATGACGCCGAGCGAGTCGTCTTCGGAGTAAGGATGGTAGCGGCTGTACCACAGGCCAAAGGCATAGAGCGGTGGAAGGGGAATGGGGCCGGTCAGGTGCAGGAAGTCGGAACGGAACTTCGTGTAACCCGAGGCTGCGGGGAAGAAGACGTAAAGATCGGGCGCATCATTGGAGAGGTCCCACCCGGAATGAGGGAGCGTATTTGTGGCTGGCGGTGGCAGCGCGCCCCACGGCGGGGGGATCACGCGAGGCCGGTCGGCCATGATCCACACCGGTGGCAATGCGGAGGGCGACGGCATGGGCGAGCGCTGCAAATCTTTGGCGACGAGTTTCCTGATGAGCCGACCCTTGGGCGTTTCGATCCGGACCCCTTCGAATGAAGTTGCGTCGTCGGGGACGGATACGCGGAACGTGGAAGTCGCGATGATGGTGCGTCCGTTGGTGCTGGTGACCGTGCGAGCGCATGGTGCGGCCGAAGTTCTGAGGACCGTGAACGTCTCCCGGTCCTCGAACCCGGCGGGACCCTGTTGCTCGATGCGGACAAGATGCGGGCCGAGTACTTGAACGCGGATGCGGCCGACGATGTTGCTGGCGAAACTCGTGGTGGTCATGGTGAGGATTCCTGTCGCGATAAGCTTCAGCATGGATCGATCATGCATGGGTACAGTGTTGCACGGCATCGCAGATTCGTCTTTGCATGCCCGGGGCGGTTAGTTATCATTTTTTGTGATGCAAGAAACCCGGTCACCTTTTGAGGCAAACCCCGGTTGTGGCGGGGTGGTGGTACGTTTTGCGGACAAGCGGTGGTACCTGCGCGAGTGGCATAGCCACGACGCGCTGGAAGTGAATCTCGTGGTGCGGGGCACGGGTAGCGTTCTTCTGGAGGATCGGCGGTATCCGCTCTTGCCGGGGCATCTCATCTGGCTGTGGCCGGGCCAGTGGCATGTGCCGTCCGATTGGTCATCGGACATGTTGATGTGGATCGTGGAATGGAAGCCGGAATTCCTGCACAGGCTGCGGCGGGAACGGAGGCGTGATGTGCCGAAGCCGGGCGACGCGGGAGCCTATTGCTGCCGGCGGCTGGACAGCCAGGCCTTGCAGCGGGTGCAGGGCATTCTCAGCGGAACGGCCGGGATGGAGAGGGCCGACGCGTTCAACGAAGGGCTGCACTTCTCACTTCTTGCGCTGTGGGACGAGTTCGTGAAAGCGAAACCTGTGGCCGGAGAGAAGTTCCTGCATCCCAAGTTGGAGCGGGTGCTGGCGCTGCTGAACGATCCATCCAACGACATGGCGCTCAGCGAGTTGGCGGCGGTGGTTGGGATGTCGCCGTCCTATCTCAGCGTGCTCTTCAAGGAACAGACAGGGCTGATGATCCCTGAGTATCGGAACCGGCTGCGGGTGAGCCAGTTCTTTGCGCTGTATCGCGACAAGCCGGAGATTCGCGTACTGGACCTTGCGCTCGAAGCCGGCTTCGGCAGCTACGCGCAGTTTTACCGCGTGTTCACCGGGATGGTTGGCCAGACGCCGAAGCAGTGGCTCAAAGCCGTTCGGGAGTAGCGGGCTATTTCAGAATCTCCGTTTTGTCCGGCAGGTTGGGGACGAGGCAGAGGAATTCGAAGGGCTCGGTGCTGGTGGCCTGGTACCAGTGCGGGATGCCGGCTGGGATGAAGACCACATCGCCTTGTTTCACTTCGAACACCTTGTCTCCGATGCCGACTCTGGCCGCGCCGCGCAGGATGTACTGCTCGTGCTCGACCGTGTTGGTGTGATTGGGCATGCCGCCGCCCGGCTGCATGATGAATCGGCGCATCGCGAAATGCGGTGCCTCGTCCGGGCCGATCAGCACCTGGCGGGTCGTGGTCTTTCCGGCTTTGACTTCCTCGGCGGGGACGGCGTTGCTGTGTTTGATGTACATGACGTTGGTTCTCCTGGATCAAGCGGCTCATAGAGCCGCTGCTATACTTCGAATGTCACGGCCCGCTCGGAGAGCGGGCCCTACCTCCGAAAGGTTCCCATCAGATGACCTTGTGCGAGGATGTGGCCGCGCATCGCCTCGACGATGTCGGCCTTGGTTGCGGTGGCTGCGAGATCAAGCCGGGTATCCAGTGCGAAGACCTTGAAGAAATAGCGGTGGGATTTGCCCGGCGGCGGGCAGGGGCCGTTGTAGCCGTTGAGATCGTAATCGTTCACACCTTGCACAGCGCCGTTAGGCAGCGACTCGCCGGGCGGTTGGCCTGCGGCAAGTTGCGTGGTCTCCGGCGGCAGATTGAAGAGCACCCAGTGAACCCAGTCGCCGGATGGTGCGTCGGGGTCATCGCAGATGACGGTGATGCTTTTCGTGCCGGGCGGGACCTGGCTCCAAGCCAGCGGCGGCGAGATGGTGGTGCAGCAGTACTTCTGGGGAATTGCCGCGCCCATGGTAAACGCGGCGCTCAGAACGGTCAGTTCCATGATCATGGCAGCCTCCCGGTGGAGTTTTCCAATCCTTGGAAAAATCGTAACACAATTTTCCAAGGATTGGAAAACTATGGCGGCGCACATTCGTTTGATTCCGCGGGGGATGCCTCTATAATGGCGCGACATTGAGAGGGGTTATGGAACGCACGAAATTTTACGTTACGACACCGATTTACTACGTCAACGATCAGCCGCACATCGGGCATGCCTTCACGACGATTTTGGGCGATGTCCTGTCGCGCTTTCATCGCCTGCTGGGCGTGCCGACCTATTTCCTGACCGGCACGGACGAGCATGGGCAGAAGGTTCAGAAGGCGGCCGACGCGGCAGGGATCACGCCGCAGCAGCAGGCGGACCGGACGGTGGTCCGTTTTCAGGACCTGTGGCGCAAACTGAAGATCACGAACGACGATTTCATCCGTACGACGGAGGAGCGCCACAAGAAGGTGGTGCAGAAGATTCTGCAGGACCTCTACGACCGGGGTGAGATTTACAAGTCGGAGTACGATGGCTGGTACTGCGTGCCCGATGAGCGATTCTTCACCGAGAAGGACTTGGACGACGGGAAGTGTCCCGACTGTCACCGGCCGGTGGAGCGGATCAAGGAAGCGAACTACTTCTTCCGGATGAGCAAGTACCAGGATTGGCTGATCCAGTACATCCAGGACAACCCGAAATTCATCCAGCCGGATTACCGGCGCAACGAGACGCTGGGCTTCCTCAAGAAGCCGCTGCAGGATCTGTGCATCTCGCGCCCGAAGACGCGCATGGGGTGGGGCATCGATTTGCCGTTCGACCGCGACTATGTGTGCTACGTCTGGTTCGACGCGCTGGTGAACTACATCAGCGGCGTCGGCTACCTCTCGGACGAGGCGATGTTCAAGAAGTGGTGGCCCGCTTCGTATCACCTGATCGGCAAGGACATCCTTACGACGCACACGGTCTATTGGCCGACGATGCTGAAGGCGATGGGCGTGGAGCAGCCGGAGACGATTTTTGCGCACGGCTGGTGGCTCTCGGGCGACAGCAAGATGAGCAAGTCGCTCGGCAACGTCGTCAACCCGATGGACATGATCGAGAAGTTCGGCATCGACGCTTTCCGCTATTTCGTCGTGGCGGAAATGGTGCTCGGTCAGGACGCGAGTTTTACGGAGGATGCTTTCCTCCGGCGGTTCAACGCCGACCTCGCGAACGATCTTGGCAATCTGCTGAGCCGCCTGCTGAACATGATTACGCGTTATTGCGGCGGGCGGATTCCGGCCGCTGCGGCGGATGCCTTGAGCGGCGCGGAAGAGAAGGAAGTGTGGGGCATCATCGGCGCGGCGGTCACCGGCATGGAGAAGGCAGTCGCCGAGATGAAACTCAACGAGGGCGTGACCGGAACGATTACAGCCGTGCGCGCGATCAACCGTTACCTCGAGTTGAAGCAACCGTGGACGCAGGCGAAGGCGGCCGACAAGACGCCGCTGCATACGACGCTTTACACGGCGGTGGAATCGCTGCGGGTTGCAGCCGGGTTGTTGTATCCGGTCATGCCCGACAAGATGGCGATCCTGCGCCGTGCGCTGGGCATCAAGGATCCGAGACCGAACCTGGCGCAGTTGAAGGTCTGGGGTTTGCTGGTGCCGGGGACGGAGATCAAAGAGATCGGTTCGCTCTTCCCGCGTGCCGAGGCCGGCCAGCAGCTTGAGCTGGTGGCACAGGATGCGAAGAAGCCTGCGGCTTCCGTGCAGGAGAAGAAGCCGGCAGCCGTTGCGGCTGCGTCGGCTCCTGCGGCTGCGCCGGCTCCTGCGGCCGCTCCCGCTGCAGCGGGCGTGCCGGGGCTGATCGAGTTTGGCGATTTCACCAAGGTCCAGTTGCGGACGGCGAAGGTCATGGTGGCCGAGAAGGTGCCCGGGGCCACCAAGCTGTTGCGGCTCGAGGTGTTGATGGGCGAGGAGCGGCGGCAGATTGTTGCCGGCATCGCGATGCATTACGAGCCGGAGAAGCTGGTGGGCCGCACGGTGGTGGTGGTGGCCAACCTGAAGCCGGCGACGATTCGCGGCGTGGAATCACAAGGCATGCTGCTGGCCGCGAGCAAAGGCGAGGCGATGCGGATTGTCACGGTCGACGGGGATCTTTCCAGCGGCGCGACGGTGAAGTAGGGCTGCGGCCAGCGGTTGCGGCTACGGGGCAGGTCTCGGTGCGAAGATGCAGGTGCGGCCGAAGTCCGCGAGCTTGTTCATCCGTGCCTCGCATTCCGCCTTCTTTGCATTGTTCAGCTTGTGGCCTACCACGTAAGCGATCTTCAGTTGCGTGATCGCGCGGAGTGCGCGGTCGTCGGGCCATCCCGCCAATTCGTCGATCATGGCCGCGTGTTGTGGTGGGGTGAATCCGCTGTAGCCATTGAAGAGCGGCTTCCAATGTGTCGTCGAATGGAGCATGCGCGATGCTTCGCTCCACCGATCGATCTCATGGCGCGGGATAGGCCATTCCAGTACGGCGCCGGGTGGCGCATCCTTGAGCCACTCGTACTCCTCGGCCGGCTCGTAGCGGTACTTCAGAGTGTTCGGACGGTTAATGTATTCGATGGCCACGAGTGCGATGAGGGCGCAGCCCGCGCAGGCGCGTACGACAGGGCTGCGGATGGTTGCGAGCAGGCGCCGGGTATTCATCGCCCCGAGCATGGCGATGCCCAGCATCATGATGGCGACAAAGCGTGCGGGTACGCGGAGGTCATCGAAGCCGGGCACGAACCTATAGAGCAGGTCGTAGGGTCCGGGGCCGACGTGGTGATCGAAGAACGTGATGCGCGGTCCGAGCGCAAGAACGGTGCCGAAGAACGTCATTGCTGCAAAGATGACCGTGGGCGAGGTCCAGTCGCGCGGCGTGGGCGAGCGACGGCGCAGGAAGAAGGGGGCAATGGCGAGCAGTGCAGCGATGAGGCCTGGCGAGAGCGCGAGTCCGTTGTCGGTCAGTGTCGCCGTGCGGCCGAACCAGAGGTTGCGGCTGTTCCACGCAAAGAACGACGCCACCCGAGCTGAGTAGAGGATGGCCTCGCGTTCTGTCCGCTCGAAATGCATTTCCTCGCGGAACCGGAGGTAGGGAAACAGTACGGGCATGAGCAGGAGTCCGACGACGATCCAGAACGCGGCAAGCTCGATCAGCGCGCGGCGACGATGCGGGGTGCTGACGAGGCGGATGCCCTGCACGAGCGGAAGCGTTACGCTGACGAACATGAACGCGTACATGTTGGAGAGAAACTGTGCGGCGAGACACACGGCCCCCGCGAGCAGAGCGAAGCACCGGCGCATGGCGCGGTCGGCTTGGTCGAAGTAGATCAGCGTGAACAATACGGCGAGCGGGCACCAGAGCGTGTATTGGGATTGGATTTGAGCGGCCATGGTGATGCGGAAAGGGCAGCACGCGTAGATGATGCCGGCGATGATGCCGGCAAGCGTCGAGTGGGTGAGGTAGCGGGCCAGCGCGAAGGCGCCGAGCGCGGTGAGCACCATGCCGGCCAGCCATGCGATGTTGTAGATCAGCACCGGGTTGTCGGTCAGGAGTCGGACAGGGATCATCAGCGCGCTGGGGAAGAGAAGATTCTCTGAGTACGTCAGCGTGTTCAGATGCGGGTAGAAGATGTTGGCATCCCAGAGCGAGACGCCGGGCGTGAAAAAGGCGTGCAGGTTCCACGAGATGATCCACGCGTTGAGTTGCGGGTCGCCGAAGCGGTCAAGCCGGTGCGCGATGTGGAGTGCGAGGGGCCAGGAGTAGATGATGGCGAGAGCGGTGAAGAGCGTTGCTGCTCCCAACAGGCCAAGGACCTGCCGCACCCGGTTTTTCATGCCCGCGCATGATAGGGTAAAGGCGAAAGTTTTCCAAGCCTGCCCGCAGTGGCGGATTTGAAGAGATTGGGCGGTCAGATTCTGGGAGCGGACGGCTCGGCGAGTTGTCCCTGCCTGCTACCCAACGAATTTGCCGTTCTTCTGGAACAGCTTGCCGTCCACGTAGAGCGCGCCGCCCTTGCGCAGGTCCTTGATCATATCCCAATGCAGGGACGACTGATTCTTCCCGCCGGTTTCCTCGTAGGACTGGCCGAGGGCGAGGTGGATGCTGCCGCCGATCTTCTCATCGAACAGGATATTCTTGATGAATCGCTGGATGCCGTAATTCGTGCCGATGCCGAGTTCGCCGAGGAACCGCGCGCCGGGGTCCATGTCGAGCATCGTGAGCAGGAACTTCTCGTTCTTTTCGGCGGACGCCTCGACCACTTTACCTTTCCGGAAGACGAGACGGACGCCGTCCACTTCGCGGCCTGCGTGGCACACGGGGTAGTCGTAGCGGATGTGGCCCTCGGCGGAATTTTCGACGGGGCCGGTGAAGATTTCGCCGCACGGCATGTTGTGGTGGCCGGACGAGTTGATGAAGGTACGGCCTTTCACCGAGAGCGTGAGGTCGGTCTCGGGTCCGACGATCCGGACCTGTTTCGCGCCGCGCAGTTTTCCAATCAGCTTCTGTTGTCGCGCCGCGAGCTTCTTCCATGCGGCGACGGGATCCTTCTGATCGGCAAACGTGGCATGGTAGACGAAGTCCTCGAAATCGCGGAGGCTCATCTCGGCATCCTGCGCATAGGCCTGCGTGGGGAAGAGCGTGAGGTTCCATTTCTTCTTCATCATTTTTTCGCGCAGCGGCTTCGACGCGCGCGACACACGCGCCTGCTTCTTCGGATCCACGCCCGAGAGCGCGCGAGTGTTGGAACTGGAATCGATGTAGATCGAGCCGTCGAGGTGATCGACGATCGACTTCTGAAGCGGCGTGATGCGGTCGAAATGGTGCGGCTTGCCGTGCTGGAAGAACACCTGTGCTGCGCCGTCGGGTGACATGCGGACGAAGGGGTAGGCGCCTGCGCGGATGAGCTGTTCGTAGACCGCGAGGATGAGGGGCTCGGCGGCTGAGGAGCCATCCACGGCAATGATTTCGCGGGGTTTCGCGTGGATGCTGTAGTGGACGAGAACCTTGGCCAGTTGTTCAACTCTTGGGTCTGTCATGATGTTAGTGCCTCCAGAACGGGGTCACTATACAGCGTCGGCGCGCATTGCTCCAGTCCCGTTGAAAAAGTTTAATTGATCGCGAAGGTGACGGAGACGACGGCCATGACTTTCTTCTCGAGCGACGAGGTGTCGTTCTCGCCGTAGTCGGAGACATCGGTGGAAGTGGGCGGGGTGATCTGGAAGACGCCCATCTTCGCGGAGCGGATGGTGCCGATGCGATTGCCGGTGGAAGAGGCCATGCTTGTCGCGCGTTGTTTTGCGTTCTCGGTGGCGCGGCCGAGCATCTCGACTTTGAGTTCATCGATGCGCGTGTAGAAATATTGGGGCGCGTAGGAAGTGAACTGGATGCCTTCGTTGATGAGTTCGGTGGCCTCGCGTGAGAGGCGTGTGGCGCGCTGAACCTCGGAGGAGCGCACGGTGATGTTTCGGCTGAGGCGATAGCCTTCGATCTCGTTCGTGTCGTAGCCATCGGGGTTCTTCTTGTAGAGCGTGGCGGTGAAAACCTGGGAAACAGCGATCTCGTTCTCCGGCACGCCGTGGTCGCGGAGGTAGGTCTTCACGCGCGTGAGATCCTCCTGGAGTTCGCGGTAAGCGAGTTGGAGGTCGCTCTCGCGGCGGGAGATTTCGGTGTTCCACACGGCGAGGTCGCTGGTGATGGTTTGTTGTGCGGATCCGGTGACGGTGATGACCTCGCGGGTGAAACGCATGATGCGCATGAAGCCGCGAGAGAGGATGAGACTGGATGCGACGGTGGCCAGTGCGATGCAGAGGCCGAGAATGACGATCTGAGAATTACGCAAGAATCTTCCACTTTCCATGACACGGCTCCTGTTGGTTGTGGTGGCGGGCTCGTGGGGAGTGTTTCATCGTGGGGAGGGGTGGTGAAACGCTGGTATCCGCGGGTCTGGTGCCATCCTGTTAACAACTCCTGAACAACTTCCCCCGTATTCCTGCATATTTCTCGCAATTAACGGGCAATCTGCAAAGGGGAAAATGTTCAAAAGCTGTTGACAAAGGGTGGGCCAAAGTGTTTTAAAGTGTGGCAGGAGGTAAGCCCAGTGGAGGACAGAGACATAGGTGTGTCTGGTGAGATGGCCGGACAGGGTGTTTTCGTCAACACGTACACCCATTCTCTCGATTCCAAGAAGCGGGTTACCATTCCATCCGATTGGCGCGAGTTGGCAGGGGTACCCCGGCGGTTGTTTGTCCTTCCCGGAGTTAACGACAAGTGTCTGTGCGTTTACCCCGCCCGCGAGATGACCCGCCGTCTGGAGAAGCTCCGCAATCTTTCCATCGCCGACGAGAAGGGGCGGCAGCTTGCCCGCACGCTCGCCTCGCGTTCGGACCTGGTGCCTTGGGATACGCAGGGTCGCATTCGCATCAAGGATGAGCTCCTCGATTTTGCCGATTTGAAGAATCAAGTGGTCATGGTCGGTACGTTTGATGGTTTTGAATTATGGAATCCGGATCGATGGAAAGAACAGAGCACATCTATGGATCAGCCGAAACTCGGGGATGCGGCCCGCTACGTCGGGTTCTGACGCAGTTTGGGTTGCAGATTCTGGGTTTGTCGGAGCAGCACGGAGCCCATGAGGAGGCGTGTTGGTGGGATGATGCAGAGCGGGCGGCGCGTGCGCGGGCAATGGGGCGGTCGTTGGGGTCGCGCCCGGCGGAGACCCGGGTGATGTCGAACCGGGTGACGCGAGCGAGGCCGGTGCAGGCCCCGGTGTTGGAGCGGGACAGTGACGATACACTTTGCGTGGAGATATTGGACGGCGAACTGCAGTGCGGAGCTGCGGGGAGCGATGTGGATGAATCAACAATTGGTTTCGAGAAAGGGGGCATCATGAGCGCTCTCAAGGTTGGACGTTTTCTCAGAATCAGTGGCTCCATTTATGACGGCAACGACGAAGGCCGGTGGCTTGCGCTTCCGGGCAGTCGTCGGAAGCCGCAGTACCAGTTGACCAAGGACTCGGCCCTGTTTCGCGAAGCGCGGGACGGGGTGTCGGTCCCGAGCAGGACTTTTTCTGGCGTGATTCGCCGTTGGGGGGATTGCCTCGGCCTGTAGGGTGGGGCGCCTGGGGATGTTGATGCACAAGCCCGTTATGCTCAAGGAAGTGGTTGAGCTGATGGGCGTCAAACCGGGGGGGCGGTACATTGACGGCACGCTGGGCGGCGGTGGCCATGCCCAGGCGGTGTTGGAGCGCATCGGGAAGGACGGCCGGCTGTTGGGCATCGACCGAGATGCCGAAGCGCTGGCCCGGACGACGGATCGACTGAAGGCTTGGATCCCAGCCTGTGTGTTCGAGCAGGGAGACTTCGCCGACATGAGTGCGATCGCGAAACGCCATGACATGGAGCGGGTGGACGGGATTCTTCTCGATCTCGGGATGTCCTCAAACCAGGTGGATGACCCTGTCCGCGGATTCAGCTTCAACCACGACGGTCCCCTCGACATGCGCATGGATCTTTCCCAGTCGCTCACCGCGGCGGATATCGTGAACACGGCGGATGAGGAGGAACTGGCGAACGTGCTTTGGCGGCTTGGCGAGGAGTCGGCCTCGCGCCGTATTGCGCGGTTGCTGGTGAACGAGCGGCAGCGCGAGCCGATACGGACAACGGCGAGATTGGCCGAGCTGGTGGCGAGGGCGAAGGGGGGCGTGCGGGGGAGGGTGCATCCGGCGACGCGTTCGTTTCAGGCGCTGCGCATGGTGGTGAATCACGAGTTGGAGAGTCTGACGGCCGGTCTCGAAGCGGCAATTGGATTGCTGGCGAGGGGTGGACGGCTGGCGGTGATTTCGTTTCACAGTCTTGAAGACAGGATGGTGAAACATCAATTGGCAGGGCATGTGGGGCGGTGGGAGTCGCTCGAGCAGGGCGGTCGTGAGTGGAAAGGCGAGAAACCGGTGATGGGCTGGGTGGTGAAGAAGCCGGTCATGGCCTCGGAAGAGGAACTCGCGGACAATCCCCGGGCTCGTTCGGCAAAACTTCGTGTAGCGGAAAGGTTGGATTGAGATCATGGCACGCAGAAAGAACAGGAAACGTACATCGGACGGCTTCATTTTTCCCGCCCCGCTGGCGGCGATTCTCGCGGGCACGACCTTCGTGGCCCTGAGCTATCTCTGGTTTTCCGGGCGGTGCGAGGCGATCGGCGCGCAGATCAAGGAACTCGAAGTGGTGAAGAGCGAGTTGCACAAGCGCGTGGTCAACGAAGAGTTCAAGTGGTCGAACATGAAGTCGCCGCGCAACATCGAGAGCATCATCAAGGAATTCAATCTCGACATGGCGTGGCCGGAAGAGAAGCAGATCGTCCGTGTGCATGGGCAAGCGGCCCTGTCGGTGCCGGAGCGTGCGGGTTCGGCGGAGAACCAGTATGTGCAGCACACCGGAAGCATGGTGAATGACTAATCGTACCTACACGTGGCGGATGCTGTTGGTGGTCGTGGTGCTGGCCCTGGTCTGGGTGGGGTTGGGCACGCGGCTGGCCTATTTGCATCTCGGGCCCAACGAGCGTCTGCGCACGCGCATTGCGGATATCCGCAAAGTCGAGCAGCAGATCCTGGTGGGTCGCGGCCGCGTGCTGGACACGCACGGCAATATCCTGGCGTTGGACCTGGCCGTGAAGAACATCTGCGCTGATCCCAAGGTCATCCTGGAAAATGGGCACCTCCAGTTCATCGGCTCCCGGCTGGCCTATCTTCTGCAGCTCGATCCGGCGGTGGTGATGGCGCGGCTCAACCGGCCCAACCGGCGGTACGAATGCATCAAGAAGCTGGTGCCGGATGACACGGCGCGGCAGATCGCGCGTATGCAGCTTCGCGGTGTTTTTTTTGAAGATGCCTCGGCACGGTATTATCCGCAGGGGTCGCTGTTCGCCCACGTGGTTGGTTTTTCCAACCTGGAAGGCGTGGGGAGCGCGGGCGTGGAGCAGCGGATGGACTCCAATCTGCGTGGGCGGCCGGGCCTGCGGATCAGCGAGCAGGATGGCCGTCGCGTGGAAGTCTACACCCGACGCAGCCTGGAGATTGCGCCGCAGGAAGGTGCGGACGTGTACCTGACGCTGGATCAGAATTTGCAGTATATCGTCGACAAGGCGCTGGATGCGGCCATGGAGCAACACAGCGCAAAGGGCGCATGGGTCATCATTGAACGCGTGAAGACCGGCGAGATTCTCGCGATGGCGTCGCGGCCTGTCTATGACCCGAACGCTTATCGGACAGCGGATGAGTCGCAGATGCTGAACCGGACGATCGGCTATGTGTACGAGCCGGGGTCCACCTTCAAGGTGGGTGTGATTGCGGCCGCGTTGAACGAGGGTCGTGTGCGTCCCGAAGATGTGTTTGATTGCGAGAACGGCATGTGGATTTACCAGGGGCGCGCGCTGAAGGATTTCCATCCCTACGGCCGGCTGAATGTCGCCGACATCCTGAAGAAGTCGAGCAACATCGGTGCCGCGAAGGTGGCGTTGAAACTGGGCGAGCGCGATCTTGAGCGGTATCTGCGTGACTTCGGTATCGGGCGCCCTACCGGTATTGAACTGCCCGGCGAGGAAGGCGGCATCCTGCGCGACCGCTCCAAGTGGTCTTCGCTCAGCATCTCGCGCATTCCGATGGGGCACGAGGTCGGCGTGACATCGCTCCAGATGGTCAACCTGCTCTGCTGCATCGCGAACAACGGATTCCTGATGAAGCCTTCGGTGATCCGGCGCGCGGTGGATGCGCACGGCAGGACGATCATGGAATTCACACCCGAGGTGTTGTCGCATCCGATCCGCGAGGATACAGCGAAGCTCATGCAGAAACTGCTGGCTCGCGTGACGGAAGAGGGGGGTACGGGGACGCGTGCGCGGGTGCCGGGCTATACGGTGGGGGGCAAGACAGGCACGGCGCAGAAGGCGATTCCGGGCGGCTATTCTGATTCCGCCAACATTGCATCTTTCATGGGATTTCTTCCGGCGGAGAATCCGGAAATCGCCATCGTGGTGGTGGTGGATGAACCGCAGCCGCTGCACACGGGCGGCGTGGTTGCGGGTCCCATTTTTGCGGAGATCGCGTCCCAGGCCGTGAGGTATCTGGATATACCGCCTTCGACGCCGGAAGGCGTCGAAGGACAGAAGGTGGCTTCGGTGCAGGGTCATTAAGGAGAGAAGCCGTGATTCTCGGACAGCTTTGTTCGGAGACGATGAGACTCGAATACATAACGAAGATTATTCAGCCCCTGACGATCAAGGGGCCGCAAACCTGCGAAATCGAAGGCATCGCCTACGACTCTCGCCAGGTCAAGCCGGGCTATCTCTTTGTCGCCCTGCATGGCGCGCAGCGGGACGGTGCGGATTACATCAGCGATGCCATCCAGCGTGGCGCGGCGGCGGTCTTGTCGAAGCACTATGATGCGGCGCGGCGCGATGTAACCATCATCCAGGTTGAGGACGCGCGGCGCGCGCTGGCGGAAATAGCCTGTGCTTTTTACAGCCAGCCGTCCCACAGCCTGGAGATGATCGGGATCACCGGTACGAATGGCAAGACGACCTCCGCGTTCATGGCGTGCGACATCTTGAAGGAAGCAGGTCGCATGCCGGGGTTGATCGGCACGGTGCAGTACGAGATCGGCGAGCGGTGTATTCCGGCCTCGCGCACGACACCGGAGGCGCCGGACATCCAGTTCATGCTGGACCAGATGTTGCGCGCGGGGTGTCACAGTGCGGTCATGGAAGTCTCGTCGCACGGGTTGGACCAGAAGCGCGTATGGGGCATCGATTTCGACGTTGGGGTATTCACGAACCTGACGCAGGATCATCTCGATTACCACAAGACGATGGATCAGTACTTTGCGGCGAAGACGCAGCTGTTCCGCGGGCTTGGCCAGATGGAGAAAAAGGCGTCGGCGGTGATCAACATCGATGATCCGTGGGGTATGCAGCTCGCCAACATCAACGGCTTTTCGGCCGACCTGCTGACCTACGGCATGCATCCGAGCGCGATGGTGCGGGCAGACAGCGTGGAGCTTGGTCCGACAGGTTCCGAGTTTGTTTTCCAGAGTCCGTGGGGTGAGGCCGAGGTGAAGCTTCAACTACTGGGGCGGTACAACGTCAGCAACGCTCTTGCGGCGATGGCCTCCTGCGGCGTGCTGGGGGTCCAGCCGGCGCTGATGGCGAAGGTACTTGGCCGGATGACCGTTGTGCCAGGTCGACTTGAGCGGATTGACAACGAACGGGGTTTCCACGTGTTCGTGGATTACGCCCACACACCGGATGCCCTGTCGAACGTGCTGCGCACATTGAGGGAACTGACGCAGCGTCGGCTGTTTGCGGTATTTGGCTGCGGCGGAAATCGTGACCGGGAGAAGCGGCCGATGATGGGTGCGGCGGCGGCAGCGCTTGCGGACTACTCTGTCGTGACGAGCGATAATCCCCGGAGCGAAGATCCTCTGGCGATTATTCACGAGATCACGCCGGGTTTTGGCGGCGCCGGCAATTTTGAAATCGAAGTAGACCGGGAGAAGGCCATTGCACGCGTGCTGGGTCTGGCCCGGGAAGGGGACACGGTGCTCATCGCGGGCAAAGGTCACGAGACCTACCAGGAATATGCCAATACCGTGGTGCCCTTCGATGACCGCGAAGTGGTCCGAAGGCTGTTGTGAGTTGCGACCGGGCACGGGCGAGTTTGGGTAAGGAGTTGCGTATGGATACGATTGAATTCGAGGTGAAGTGCTGCAGGTGTCAGAGGGTGCGCACGGATGAAGGGCGTTGGATCTACGAAGAAAAGGAGGACGAGAACACCAGGATGTATTCGCACAGTTATTGTCCTTCCTGCCTCGCGGAGGTCCATGCGGACCTTGAAGTGTGTGTGATGTCGGCGGGCTGATCCTTCAACAGCCGGACATCGACTGGAGAACTGTTTCCGAATGGCTCGGAGCTATGCCGACTTTGCAGGGAGGAGATTTGGCTTCGTGGTGCGGCGGGACTTGGAAACCGCCGTCGCCCACGGTGTCGGCAAACGGGGTTTCCACGGATACCCGTTCTATTCAGCCTGGCAACCTCTATGTGGCTCTCCGCGGCCCCCGTTGCGACGGCCATGACTTCATCGCCGACGCATTTGCACGGCACGCTGCAGCTGCCGTGGTCGAACGTTCATCTGCTGCAGCGGAAGCTCCACACAGTCCGCTTCTCCTGGTTGACGATACACTTAAAGCTCTGCGTGATCTTGCCGCACATTATCGCCATACGCTGTCCGGCGAGATACTTGCGGTAACGGGCAGCGTTGGGAAGACCACGGTCAAGGAGATGATTGCCGACGTGTTGGCCACCTCCGCATCCACGGCACGCACGCGTGGGAACTGGAACAACGAAATTGGTCTCCCCCTCAGCCTCATAACGATGGAGGCGGGTGACGTCTATGGTGTGTTCGAGCTGGGGATGAATCATCCCGGTGAACTTGCGCCGCTCTGTAAGATTGCGCGACCCGCATGGGGGATCATCACGAACGTCGGGCCGGTACACATAGAGTTCTTTGATTCAGTGCAGTCCATTGCGAAGGAAAAGGCAACGGTGTTTCGCTGTCTGCCCAAAGATGGCACGGCCATACTGAGTCGCGACGAGGCGATGTTCGACCTGCTGGTGGAGGAGGCCCCGTGCCGCGTCGTGACAACCGGAATTCGTCGCGATGCTGATTTCCAAGGCCTACTCGACAAGGAGCGGCCGGGCCATTTTGCCGTGATTGAGCGGGCTACGGGTGAGCGTGCGGAGTTTCAATTGCCGTTGCCGGGTGAACATGTGGTGGCGAATGCGCTGCTGGCGATTGCCGTCGGGCGGCTTCATGGGCTGCCGTGGGACAATTTGAAGGCGGCGTTGGGTCAATACAAGCCGCCGCCGATGCGTTGGAACCGGACAGACCTCGGAGGCGTGGTGGTCATCAATGATGCTTACAACGCCAATCCGATGAGCATGAAGAGCGCGTTGTCGGCCTTTGGGCAAACCCCGGTGAAGGGGCGTCGGTGGCTGGTACTGGGGGGGATGCGTGAGTTGGGTGAAGCCGAACGACGTGAGCATGAGGCACTGGGTGTTGAGATTGCGCGCGGCAAATGGGCCGGGCTGGTGACCATCGGGCCGCTGGCGGTTATGATGGCCGATGCGGCGGCCGCGGCATCGGGCCGCTCGCTGAAGGTATTCCGCTGTGATGACCATGCCGGCGCGGCGGCTGTGCTTGCGCAAGGGGTGAAGGCCGGCGATGCTGTGCTGCTGAAGGGATCGCGCGGCGAGCAGGTGGAGAAGGTTCTGGATATATGGAAGAAGTCGACGGACGCGAAGGCATGATGGGGACAACATGTTCTACTATCTGAGTTATCTAACGGACTGGTTCTCGCCGCTGAGGGTATTTCGCTACATCACCTTTCGCGCGCTCGCCGGGGCAGCCACGGCATTCTTCATCTGTCTGCTGGTGGGTCCGTGGATGATTCTCAAGCTCCGCCAGTTCAAGATTGGCCAGCAGGTGCGGAAGGATGAGGCGCCGCCGCTCTATATTTTCCATGGCAAGAAGGCGGGCACGCCGACGATGGGCGGCTTGCTCATCATTGTCTCTGTGCTGATCTCGGCTCTGCTTTGGGCGATCCCCCTGAATGGTTACGTGCTGCTGACGCTGGCGACGATGTGCTACATGGGCGCGGTGGGTTTTCGCGACGATTATCTCAAGATCACGAAGAAACAGTCGAAGGGTCTTGGCGCGCGCGCGAAGCTGGTGCTTCAGACCGTGTGGGTGGTGATCGTTCTGATCATCCTTCTGGCGTGGCCCGAGACGCGCAAGCATGTTCAGGCGCTGATGTTGCCCTTCATGAAGGATCCCCTGGTGCCGGCCATGGGTGTCTTCTTCACGTTTGTCTTTCTCGCGTTGGTCATGGTGGGCTCAACCAATGCGGTCAACCTGACCGACGGTCTCGACGGGCTGGCGATCGGTTGCAGCAACTCCGTGGCCGTGGCGTACCTGGTCATGGCCTACGTGGCAGGGCACATGAGATTTGCACAGTACCTTCAGGTGCCGTACATCGCCGGCAGCGGCGAGTTGGCGGTGTTCTGCGGCTGCCTGCTGGGTGCTGGGCTGGGCTTCCTCTGGTTCAACTGTCATCCCGCGCGTGTGTTCATGGGGGATACGGGGAGCCTCGCGCTGGGTGGTGCGATTTCCATGGTGGCGATCCTGATCAAGCAGGAACTGACGCTCATGATTGTGGGCGGTGTATTTGTGATGGAAGCCCTTAGTGTTCTTATGCAGGTGGGCTATTTCAAGTTGAGCGGCGGCCGGCGAATCTTCAAGTGCGCGCCGTTGCATCACCATTTTGAAGTGATGGAGAAAGAGCTCGCTGAGAAGGAGCATCGGGATGTGGAAGTCGTGGAGACCATGATCACGACGCGGTTCTGGATTCTGTCCATCATTTGCGCCCTGATCGGCGTGGCGACTTTGAAGATCAGGTAAGGCGGAAAAGAGAAGGGGGAGTGGCTGATCGCTGGCGACAGCCATTGCATCGATCATGGCCCGTGGACTATGAAGACGTATCGACATGCTTTGGTTGTCGGTTTGGGCGGGAGCGGGGCGGCTGCTGCCGAACTGCTGCGCGATGAAGGCGCAGATGTCGTGGTCATTGACGCAGGCGATCATTCCGGGTTGCAGCAGCGCAAGGCAGAACTTGAAGCGCGGGGAATTCGCGTGATGCTCGGCGCGAAGGATGTTCCTGCCGGATCGTTCGATGTTGGAGTGGTGAGTCCGGGCATTCCGGTGACCTCTCCGTGGATTCTCGATCTGCGCCAACGCGGCATCCCGGTCATCTCTGAACTGGAGTTAGGATGGAGTCGCAGGTCCTGCAAAGTGGTGGCCGTCACCGGATCGAATGGGAAAAGTACGGTGGTTAAGTGGATGGTGGAGTCGTTGCAGGCGGCGGGGTTGAAGGCGGCTCCGGCAGGCAACTATGGGCCGGCTGTTTCGGCTGTCGTGAGAGAACGACGTGATTTGGACTGGCTGGTCTTGGAGGTCAGTTCCTTTCAGATGGAGTCGGCTGTGGCTTTTCGACCCGAGGTTGGCATTCTGCTGAACATCAACCCGAACCATCTGGACCGGCATGGCGACATGCAGCTCTACACGCAGTTGAAGTCGAAGATGTTTTCCGCGATGCATGAGAAGGATGTGGGGCTGGTTCCCCTCAGCCTGCTGAAAAGCATCAAGGCCTTCTCCGGCGGGAAAGGTCGATGGAGAACTTTTGGAGCGGGAGCGCGGTCGGATTTCCGTTACGAGGAGGGACAGGTGTGGGCCGATCACCGCGCCGTGGCTGATTTCCGGGGCACGTATTTCGGCAACGAAGTACTGGGTCTGGCTGCGGCGGCTGTCGTGGGTGGGCTGCAGGCCTGCGGGGTAGATCCGACGTGCGCGGTGCGTGCTGCGCACGCCTTCAAGGCCTTGCCACACAGGATGGAACTCATCGCGGAGTCCCGCGGTATCCGCTTCGTCAACGACTCCAAAGCGACGAACTTGTCAGCCATGGCCGCTGCACTTCGGATGATGCCTGGGAATGCGCGGCTTATCGCTGGCGGGCTGGTCAAGGAAAAAGATTTTTCCTTCGTCAAAGAATTGCTGGTAGAAAGGGCAAGCGGGGTTTACCTTATCGGGCAAGCAAGTGAGGAAATGTCCTCGGCTTGGTCTGGCGTCGTGCCCTGCTTTGTCTGCGGGACGCTTGATGCCGCGTTGCGAAAAGCTTGGAATGATGCTTGTGCGGGTGAGACGATTTTGCTTTCGCCGGCCTGTGCGAGTTTTGACCAGTTTCGTAACTACGAGGAGAGGGGAGATGTCTTCCGGAAACTCGTGATGGGCCTGGTTGAGGAGAGTGAAACATGAATCGCCTGACCTGGAGCGACATACTTCAGTCTAAGGATGCAAGAAGGAGAGATGGAATGAGAGCCCCGGTTTTGGTGTCCGTTGTTGTAGCCGTACACGTGATGGCCATTGGTGCAGTGATGTTCATCCAGGGATGTGGGACGAAACGCGCGGGCGTTGTTGAGCCGCCGCCGGCTCCGATCATGCCGCCGCGGGAGGTTACACCTCCGGAGGACGCGGTAGTCCTTGCGCCTTCGCGGCCTGTCTTCCAGCCGCCGTCGCCGATTGAATCCGCGCCGACGATGGCTGTGCCGGCCCCGGGCAAGACGTACGTCGTGCAGAACGGAGATTCACTTTCGAAAATCGCGAGCAAGGTTGGTGTCAGCTCACGCGAGATTGCGGAGTTGAACGGCATCAAGGATGCCAACAAGATTCGCATCGGGCAGAAGCTCGTCCTCCCGGGGTACACCGGAACGACGACCACCACCTCCAAGCCGAAGGCTGCTGCGCCGACAAAGAAGTCCACCCCGAAGTCAGAGCCGGTTGCAGGTGGTAATGCCTACGTGGTGAAGTCGGGCGACAGTCTCTCGAAGATTGCTTCCAAACACGGTGTGAAGCTCAGCGAGCTTCGCGCGGCGAATCCGAAGGTCAAGGGCGACAAGATCATGATTGGCCAGAAGTTGGCGATCCCGGGTGCGTCAGCTGCAGCGCCGAAGGCGGCGGCCGCTCCGGCTCCCGCCGTTGAAGCTGCGCCTGCTCCGGTACCCGCGCCTGCGGTTGAGCCTGTGGCCCCAGTTGCTCCTGAAGCCCCTGCGGCAGAACCTGTTGTCATGCAGCCTGTTGCGCCTGCGCCGGCCATGGAGGCTCCTGCGGCCCCGGCACCCATATCGAACGAGTCCGCATTGGACTACACGGTGCAGGAAGGCGACACATTGGACAGCATCGCGAAGATTTTCATCGTGAGCAAAGAAGACATCATGCGGCTGAACGGCATTGTTGATCCGCAGGGCGTGAAGACGGGTCAGAAGCTGAAGATTCCGCCGACGATGCTGTAAGACCGAATGTCGGATGAACCATTTCGGGCCGCTTCGAACGTTCGGAGCGGCCCGTTATGTTGTAGAGAGTAAACGGCTGCGCTGCGTGCAAAGGTTTTCTGGGCCAGATGTGGAAGACTGCTAGCATCCTGGTGACGATCGTGTTGGTGCTCGTAATGCTGGGCATTATCATGCTGGCGAGCACTAGCAGTGTGCATGGCCGCACGATCTACAAAGACTCGATGTATTTCATCAAGCGGCAGCTTCTGTCGCTCTTCGTCGGATTCATCGCTGCCGCGATTCTGGCCAACGTGGATTACCGGTACTATCGCGGATTCCTTTCGGTCTTTCTTGGTGGGTTGAGTGTCATCCTGCTGGTCATGGTGCTTATTCCGGGTATCGGGATCAACGTGAACGGAAGCTATCGCTGGCTGCGCTTTGGTCCGTTGACGTTCCAGCCTTCGGAGCTGACGAAGTTCACGACAGTCCTGTTCCTCGGCTGGTGGATGGCGCGCATTCAGCGCCATGCGCATGAATTGCGCCTGGGGCTCGTCACACCATTGCTATGCCTGGGGGCCACGCTGGGGCTGATCTTCATTGAGCCTGATTTCGGCACCACGATGCTCATTGCCGTGGTGGGCATGACCATGATGTTTGTCGCGGGCACGCGGGTGAGTTACCTGGCCGTATCGGCGGCCGTGGGACTGGCGGGTTTCTCGCTGGCGATCATGCAGAACGCGGAACGCATGAGGCGCATCACCGCCTTCCTCAATCCGGAGAAGTATGCAAAGGACGAAGCCTTTCAGTTGTTGAACGCCATCTACGCGTTCGTCGTGGGGGGTGGGTCAGGCGTCGGGCTGGGGCAGAGTCTCCAGAAGCGGTTCTACCTGCCCGAAGCGCACACGGACTTCATCTTTGCGATTCTTGGTGAAGAGCTGGGGATGGCAGCCTCCATACTTGTGGTGGTGTTGTTCCTGGGGTTCTTCATCTGCGGCGTGCGAATCAGTTTCCGTGCACCCGATCAGTTTGGTCGGTTGCTGGGGTTGGGCCTGACGCTGATGACCGTGGTGCAGGCTGCAATCAACATTGGGGTGGTCACCGGTAGCCTGCCGACCAAGGGCCTGCCGCTGCCTTTCATCAGTTACGGCGGCACGAGCCTCGTCGTTTCGCTTGCCATGGTGGGAGTGTTGGTGAACATTGCGCGCCAGGTGGGTGACGATGGCGAGCCGGACGAAGCCCGCTATTTCAAGGACGCCGCACACAGCGTGTGAGCGGGTCCCGGTGAAGCCCGTACGCTCTTTCTTGAGTTTTCTGCGAACGTCGATTATGTTGCCCCTCTCGTTCAACAGGAGATGACCATGGCCGTTAAATTCAAAGACTACGTCGTACGTGATATCAAGCTGGCTGATTTCGGTCGCAAGGAGATCGGACTTGCAGAGCACGAGATGCCCGGGCTGATGGCCATTCGTGAGAGGTATCGCAAGGCCCAACCGCTCAAGGGCGCGCGGATTACCGGTTCGCTTCACATGACGATTCAGACGGCGGTGCTGATTGAAACCCTTCAGGCCCTTGGGGCCAAGGTCCGCTGGGCGAGCTGCAACATTTTCTCCACGCAGGATCACGCGGCGGCAGCCATTGCCGCGGCCGGCACGCCGGTGTTTGCCTTCAAGGGTGAATCGCTGGAACAGTATTGGGAGTACACCGACCGAATCCTCGACTGGGGCAAGGGCACCGGTCCGAACATGATTCTCGACGATGGCGGCGATGCCACACTTTTCGTGCACCTCGGATGCAAGGCCGAGAAGGATCCATCCATCCTCAACCGCAAGCCCGACAGCTACGAAGAGAAGGTTTTGCTCGCGCAACTGAAGAAGGCGCTGAAGCGCGACCCAAAACGGTTCAGCCGGATCGCGAAGCATATCCGCGGCGTCAGCGAGGAGACCACCACGGGCGTGCATCGTCTCTACAAGATGCAGGAGAAGGGCGAACTGCTCTTCCCGGCGTTCAACGTCAACGATTCCGTCACCAAGTCGAAATTCGACAACATCTACGGCTGCCGGCACTCGCTGGTGGACGGCATCATGCGGGCAACGGATGTCATGATTTCCGGCAAGGTGGCTGTCGTCGCCGGGTTCGGCGATGTGGGCAAGGGGAGCGCCCAGTCACTCAAGGGCCAGTGCGCCCGCGTCATTATCACCGAAATCGATCCGATCTGCGCATTGCAGGCGTCGATGGAAGGTTATGAAGTGATGACGATGGATGAGGCCTGCAAGATGGGCGATATCTTCGTCACGACGACCGGCTGCTGTGATGTGATCACCGAGAAGCACATGCTGCAGATGAAGGATCTGGCGATTGTCTGCAACATCGGCCATTTCGACAGCGAGATTCAGGTCGAGAAAGTTCAGAAGTACAAGTGGACCGAGATCAAGCCGCAGGTTCATCAGATCACCTTCCCGAGCAAGCGGCGAATCATCCTGCTGGCTGAAGGCCGGCTGGTGAACCTTGGGTGCGCGACGGGCCATCCGAGCTTTGTCATGTCGAACAGCTTCTCGAATCAGACGCTCGCCCAGATCGAGCTTTACAGCAAGCAGGGCAAATACCCGATCGGCGTCTACACCCTGCCGAAACATCTCGATGAGATGGTGGCGCGCCTGCACCTTGGCAAGCTGGGTGTGAAACTGGAGAAGCTGACGAAGCGCCAGGCCGACTATCTTGGCGTGCCCGTGAACGGGCCGTTCAAGCCGAACCACTACCGTTATTAAACCTACGCCTGCCCCGCGGCGGGACGCTGGAGCTCCATGATCCGCGGCCAGACATGGAAGGTTGATTCGTCTGATGCGGGTTCGCGTCTCGACCTGTTTGTGCTGAAGCGCGTGCCTTCTTCAACGCGTTCCCTTGCGGAGGAAGCCGTAGCGCAGGGCGTGATCCTGTTGAACGGCAGAAGATCCGTCAAAGGCGTGCGACTGCAGGCGGGTGACGAAGTCCGCGTCGAAGAGCTCTTCGAGAAATCGGATCTGGTGGTCATGCCTGATCCTTTTGTCACGCTCTCCATCATCCACGAAGACGACGCGATGGTGGTCTTCGACAAGCCATCGGGCATGCCTGTTCATCCTCTGAAGCCGGGGGAGAAGGGCACGCTCGCCAATGGGATGGTGGCGCGTTATCCGGACCTCGCCCGCATCGGCGACGACCTTCTCTTCCCTGCGCTGATTCATCGGATCGATACCGACACGTCGGGGCTCGTGATCGCCGCCCGTTCGGCCGAGGTTTACGCGTTTCTTCGCGAGGAGTTCAGAGCGCGGCGTGTCCGAAAGGAGTACACGGCACTCGTGTGTGGTGTGGTGAGGGAGGCCGGTCGGCTCGAGCATTTCCTGGCCCATCGCCGTGGTGAGGGGCATCACATGGTTGTGGTCGAGCCGGGCGAGCGCGCCGAGAAACTGAAGACTATGCGCGCGGTGACCGAGTACGCGGTGAAGCAGTCATTCGCCGCGCACACACTGCTCGATGTGTTGATTCACACGGGAGTAACCCACCAGATTCGATGTCAGCTCGCGGCGGCGGGCTGGCCGATTGTGGGCGATGCGCTCTACGGCGCGGGCCATGCGGAGCTTGGGCTGACGAGGCAGTTTCTTCACGCGTCGGGCATGGTTCTGAAGCATCCTGCGGGGCAGGAGACAAGATTCGAGTCGCCCCTGCCGCAGGATCTGCGCGCAGCATTGGCATTACTGGCCTGAAGCACAAGGTCAGGGGGCGGTGCTGCCGTGTCTTGCGGCCACGGTGGCGACCAGTTGATCCAATGCCTGAAACTCGGGCGCGCGCGGCACACCTTTTGCCAGTACCGGTGGCAGCCATTCAACCTGCAGGCCGGGCATGAGCGAAGCCGGATTATCCAGCGCTTTCGATCCCCAGCCATAGGAGCCAAAGACGGCTGCGAACTTTGCCTTGGGATTCAGTGCGTTGATGACATAGGCCGCGTGGGCAGCGAGCGGATGCACGCCGTTGAGTACCGCGGGGGTGCCCAACAGAATCGTGGACGCATCGACGAGAGCCATGGCGATCTCGCCGAGATCCGCCGAGGTCAGATCAAATTGGCGAACGCTGATGCCGCGGGCGATCAGTCCGTCCACGAGCCGTTCCGCCATTTTCCGCGTGCTGTTGTGCATCGACACATAGGCCACGACGGCAAGATTCTGCGGTGCGCCGTTGTTCCATTCTTTCCACGCGTTCATCACGATCTCGGGCTTGTCGTAGATGGGTCCGTGGCTTGGTGCGATCCACTTGATGTCCAGGGCGGAGACCTTCTCGATGTTCTTCGCCACCTGCTTGGCGTAGGGCATCATGATCTGCGCGTAGTAGAGTTTCGCAGCGCGATAAACGCGGACGCCTTCGCGGGCGACAAGTTCGGATGTCGCGAGATGCGAGCCGTAGAAATCGCACGAGAACAGGATTTTGTCCTGTTCGAGATAGGTGCTCATCGTTTCCGGCCAGTGCACCCAGGGCGTCATCAGAAATCGAAGCGTCTTGCCGCCGAGGTCAACGGTCTCGCCTTCCTTGACAGCCACCACGCGGTCCTCGGGCAGGTCGAGCAGATCGAGCAGGAATTTGCGGCCGGGCACAGAGGCAAGAAGTTTCGCCTCCGGGAAGCGCTTCATCAACTCGGGCAGTGCGCCGGAGTGGTCCTGTTCCGCGTGATGGGAAACGATGTAATCGATCCGGGGTATGTCACGAAGAGTCTCGAGCAAGAGCCCGGTCTTGGCATCATCCACGCCATCGAGCAGCGCGGTCTTTTCCGAACCCTGGACAAGATAGGCATTGTAGCTGGTGCCGTCGGGTAGGGGGATCAACGCGTCGAACGAGCGCCGGTCCCAATCCACGACGCCGCACCAATGTACACCTTCGGTAATCTTTCTCATGCTCATGAATCACACTCCTGGCTTCAAATCGTGGGCAACATATAGCATCGCCCGCCCGATTGCAAAGGGGGGGGTGGCGATTATTCCTCGGCGGCAGCAGTCCCCGGCGGGCGCTGTGTGGAGCGACGGACTTTCAGGGGCATATCCAGAACGGTCCGGTGGGGGATTCTTTTGCCGCCGTCCTCGACAAGTCCGTAGAGCATGCGGGTGATCTGCCATCCCATCTCGAGCATAGGCAGGTGGACAGTCGTAAGCCCGGCGAAGTCGGCAAACGGGATGTCGTCCCAACCTGCGACGGAGATTTTCTGGGGGACCGGCACGTTGATGTCCTGCAAGGCCTGAAGCGTGCCGAGGGCTATGGCATCGTTGAAGGCCACGAAGGCGTCCGGCCACGTGGCGTGGGTGTCGAGGTACTGGGTTACGACGGAGCGCGCGAGTTTGGGAATCCATGCGCCTTGAAGCACGGTCCCGGTGATCCCGGGGTGTTGGGCCACGGCATCCTTGAAACAGCGAACACGCTCGTGCGTGTCGAAGATGTCGGGCTGGCCCGCGAGGTGGACGATGCGGCGGCATCCCTTGACGACAAGATGATGGATGAGTTCCCGCATGGGCGTTTCGTTGTCGAGGGTGACGGCGCCGGCTGCAGCCCAAGTCTTGGCGTTCCTGGGTGGTTCGGCCGCGCAGAGCACGACAGGCCGGTCGTACGAGGTGATCTCGTGCGAGAAAATGTCGACCGGGGGAGCGATCAAGATCAGCCCGTCCACTTGGCGCCCGGAGACGAAGCTCCGCCAGAAATCGATGTATTCGTCAATGCCGGGCGCGAAGGTGCAGAGGAGGTGCCCGCCGTGCTTCTTTACCTCGTCATCGATGCCGCGGATTACTTCTGCCGTGAAGCCGCTTTCCATGAAACGGCCGAGCACGCCGATGACGCCGCTGCGGGCGCCCTTGAGACCGCGGCCAAAGAGGCTGGGGCGGTAATGATGCACGCGCATGATGTGCTGGATGCGTGCCCGGATGTCTGCCGCAACGCCGGACTGGTTGTGGAGGACGCGGCTGACGGCGCTCTTGGAACTGCCGGCCAGCTTGGCGATTTCCACGATGTTCAGCGGCTTCTGTGAATCCTGCTTTGTCATACGGACTGCCCCCAGTGAAGCTCGACAATGTTGTTCTAATACACCGGGGCTCCCCATTCGTCATGTAGATTCTGGCGAGGCTTCGGATTGACCCGGGCGTCGCGGCGGCGAATACTGTCCACATGACTTTCATGTTCTGGCTGGCGGTAGTGATGCTTGTGGACGCGGCGATCGGCCTGTGGGGGCTGAATCTGTGGCAGCAGATGGCTCCCAAGCTCAACATCAAGAAACTGGCGTTCTATGAAACGCTGGTGGCGCTGGTCATGTTGATCGTCTATTTTGTGAGGCGCTGACCGGTTCAGGATAGAGGAGGAGGAATCATGGCATCGAAGATTTATGATGAAATGCAGTCCGATGTGAAAGAGGCGATGAAGGCGCGGGCTGCGGACAAGGTGACGGCGATGCGTACGCTGATCGCGCAGATCAAAGATGCGACCATCAACGCCGGCAAGGATGTCACCGATGGTGAAGTGGCGACGGTGGTCTCGAAGGCCATCAAGCAGCGTCAAGATTCCGTCGAGCAGTTCCGTGCGGGTGGCCGCGAAGATTTGGCCACGAAGGAGCAGGCGGAGATCGACCTCTTCAGAAAGTATATGCCGAAGCAGCTCGACGAGGCCGAGATCGAAGCGCTGGCCACGAAGGCCATCGCCGAAAGCGGGGCGACAGGGAAGGCCGATCTCGGCAAGGTGATGAAGGTCTTGATGCCGCAGGTCAAAGGCAAGGCCGACGGCAAACTGGTGAACGCCGTGGTCGGCCGACTGTTGGGCTGACCGTGCTGTGCGTTTCTGTACGCATGCCGCACAAAAACGTGCGGTTGTGTGTGCTGGGGATTCCCGCGCAGGTGTAGAACACCACCACATCTTGTCGTCCATCGATTCAGACCACATCCGGCTGTGTTCAGAAGGAACTGGCACGATGGCTGCTATTAGTCTGTCGGCCATTCGCTCGCTCGTTCCGGTCAGCCGGGCGATGAAGTGCAGTTCGCGAAGAGAGTGGCAGTCGTATCCGGCGCACGCACGAGGCGGGTGTCGGAGAAAAGGGCGGGATGAGCCCGCCGAAGATTGCCTGAGGAGAATCGCTGATGAGCAGGAGCTGCACACTCGCTGAAATGACTGCATCGTTTGGACCCGGCGTGTCCTTCCGTACAGAATCCGCACCGCGTGATGTTCGGGTGTACGCGCCGTTCACGGAGAAGCATCTGCTTTTCCAGAATCTTGCCATACCGTTGGGTGACCGGGTGCGCACGGTGTTGGGCAGCGATTCAGGCTCGTGCGATCTGGTGCTGGTAGGTGGGCGTATCAGTCCGATGCACGCCGAGATCTTCTACAAGGACGGCTGCTACTTCATCCAGGACCTCGGGAGCCTTCACGGCACCTACGTCAACGGACAGAAGGTCGGCGGCGTTGCCGAGTTGCATGCGGGCGACGAGATCATGGTGAAGCCCTATACGCTTGTCTTCTCCAGCTCGTTCGGCTCGGTTGGCACGGCCGACGTGGGCTGACGCAATCGGGCTTTCGGACGCCTCACCTGATCAGGTACAATGCACGCCTGTGCATGAATGATCTTGTTTTCAACCTGCTGACGAACAGGAGGCTGGAGCGGCTGCGCGGGACGATTCCGTATCCGCTCTACGCCGGACTGGTGACCTTGCTGCTGGCTTTCCCGTTGATGCTTCCGCTGGTGTTTTCGGAACGCAGCCCGCTGGGAGGTGGCGGTTTGCCGTTTGCGTTGCGATGGGTGCTCGCGGCACTTCTGCCGGCAGGTGTGATCACCGGAATGTTGAGCCTTCTGGCGACGCTTGGGTTTCTTTCCGGTTACCGGCCGTTCAGATATTGCTGGAGCAGGCAGACACCGGCAGACGCACGGGCGTTGGTGGACCGCCTGCTGGCGGTGGCACGGTGGATGCGCTTTGACATGACGTGGGTGGACCCGAGGAAGGGGTTTGTTGGCGTGCTCAACATGGAGCATGAAGGCGGCGCGCCGCTTCACAGTAGCACGGATGCGCCCGTGCGGATCGTGGGGGGTCTTCGTGGTATGGATTCCATGGAGGCGGAGATTCGTTTGAGGCTGGAGATACGAACGCTCGTGGTGTGGGACTCCGGTGAGCGGAAGCGGCTGGAGGAGATGGGCCAGAGGTTTGTGGCGAATCTGTCACCTCCGCCCGTTACCGCCGCAAGACAGCCGGCGGGGGGTGTGCCGTGAGAGTGACCGGAGGTGTGATTGGCCGGCGTGCCATAGCCGTGCCCAAGGGGGATGTGCGCCCGACGCAGGACAAAGTTCGGGCGGCGCTTTTCAACTCGCTTGGCGAAGGGATTGTTGGCGTACGCGTGCTGGATCTCTTTGCGGGATCGGGCGCGCTGGGTCTTGAGGCGTGGAGCCGGGGCGCGGCTTTGGTGTGTTGGGTAGAGAGCGATCGGCGCGTGTTCCAGACGCTGCAGGAGAATGTCAAAACGCTTTGTTCGAGCGAGGGGGGCGTGACGGAATGCAGGCTGGGCGATGCGGTGAAGTTCATCGAAAAGGGGTGGGCGGGCGAGCCCTTCAACCTCATTGTTGCCGATCCGCCCTATGACCGGGATGGTACGGCCCGCTGGCTGGAGGTTCTCTTGCCCCTCATCGACGCGCGTGGTACGTTGGCTCCCGGCGGACTGGTGGTGTATGAGCAGGGCGCGGGAGAACGTGTGCTGGATGTGCCGGGCTGGGTGGTCGTGCGGGAGCGGCAGTATGGCGGCACGCGCCTGGTGATGTACAAAAGGCGGGCGGACGCTCCATCGGTGTCGTGACGGATCTGAAGAGGGGAAAGACATGAGAACAGCCATCTACGCGGGTACGTTTGACCCGATCACGCTTGGGCATTTGGATTTGATTGCCCGGGCGGCAAAGATTTTCGACAAGCTGATCCTGGCGGTGTCGGACTATTCGAGGAAGCAGACGCTCTTCAGTCTCCAGGAGCGCCTGGCGATGGCGCGGCAGATTGCCCGGAAGTTCAAGAACGTGGAGGTGGATTCATTCAAGGGGCTGCTGGTGGATTATGCCAAGGCGCGGAAGGTGCGCGTGCTGATCCGCGGTATCAGGGCGTTTTCCGATTTTGAATTCGAGTTCCAGATGGCGCTGACCAATCGCAAATTGGCGCCGGATATCGAGACCCTCTTCCTCATGCCCAACGAGGATTACAGCTACCTCAGTTCCAGCACGGTCCGTGAAGTGGCCATGCTCGGCGGGGATACGAGGGACTTCGTGGTGCCCATCGTGGAAAAGGCGCTTGAGGCCAAGTTCCGCAAGAAAAAGGCGCGGGCCCGGAAGTAGCCCCTCTCACCGGGCGTTCCCGCCCGTAGGATTCTGTCATGATTATTGAAGTCACCAAGATTTCCCCTGATGGTTCTGAGTATGACGGAGAGGAGTCTCCGGGCATTCTGGGCATCGAAGGCGACCCCTACATGCGTGTGGAGGGGCCGATTACGTATCATTTTCGGGCCGAAGTGGTCTCCAAGGAGCTGGTGGTGACGGGGCAGATCGGCATGAAAGTGGCTTTGGCCTGCGGCCGCTGTGCGGGTTTTTTCTCGACAACCGTGCAGGATTTGTCTTTCTTACGCGCTTACCCGGTCCCGGAAGGCGTGGAAACGGTGGATTTGACCGAGGACATCCGCGAGGATATCCTCCTGCTCTTGGAACCGTTTGCGGTATGTTCCCCGGCGTGCAAGGGTTTGTGCCCGAAGTGTGGCAAGAACCTGAACGAGGGGGCCTGCTCGTGCAAGCCTGACGAGGAGGGGAAGGCCGGTGATTGGTCCGAGTTGGATCGTTTGCGCCTGTGAGGCGCTGTTGCGAGGGTAGTTTCTTCTAGAAGGAGCTGAACATGGGTGTCCCGAAAAGAAAAACATCGAAAAGCAAGAGTCGTATGCGCAAGGCTTCTCAGAAGAAGAGCCTTGTAGCCACCAAAGCCTGCCCGAAGTGCGGTGCCCCGCATCGGGCCCACCACGTTTGCCCCTCGTGCGGCACGTATCGTGGTCGCCAAGTGCTGGTCATTTCCGCCGACGAGTAATCCATGCGCATCGCCGTTGACGCCATGGGTGGTGATTATGCCCCCCGCGAGATCGTCGCGGGTACGGTGCTTGCCGCCCAGACGTTGCCAGGCCTCACGAAGCTGTACCTCGTGGGCGATGAGAAGGCCATCCGTGCGGAATTGGCGAAGCATGGTGAAGTGCCCGCCATCATCGAGGTGCGGCACGCTTCGGACGTCATCGGCATGGACGAAAGTCCTGCGGTAGCCGTTCGCCGGAAGAAGGATTCGTCGATCAATCGTGCCGTCGACCTCGTCAAGAACGGCGAGGCAGATGCAGTGTTCTCCGCGGGCAGTACGGGCGCGGCGGTGGTGGCCGCGCAACTCAAGCTGCGTACACTCGAAGGCATTGACCGGGCTGCCATTGCCTGCGTCATGCCGACCCCGGTGAAGCCTTTTGTGCTGCTGGATGCGGGTGCGACGCCGGATTGCACCCCGGAGATTCTCATGCAGTTCGGGGTGATGGGCATGATCTATTCCCGCGAAATCGTGGGATGCAAGAATCCCCAGGTGGGGCTGCTCAGCGTGGGGACCGAGGAGTCCAAGGGCAACGAGATCACCAAGGAAACGTTTGGCCTGTTGGAAAAGAGCGGCATCAACTTCTCCGGCAATGTCGAAGGTCATGACCTCTACGAGGGCAACATCGACGTGGTGGTTTGCGATGGGTTTGTGGGCAACGTGGTGCTGAAGACGAGCGAGAGTGCAGCCCACGCCATGGGGAAGTGGCTGAAGGAAGAGTTCACAAAGAATCCGTTGAGAGTTCTCGGGGCGCTGTTGCTGA
>Ga0116158_10000260_pt1 | contig 57046 bp, 33 predicted proteins | sample AD_UKC052_MetaG_FD_89883 | JGI IMG/M metagenome (GOLD analysis project Ga0116158, IMG submission 89883) | Active sludge microbial communities of municipal wastewater-treating anaerobic digesters from USA - AD_UKC052_MetaG | ecosystem: Engineered > Bioreactor > Anaerobic > Digestate | place: USA... | reverse complement strand
GGAAGGAATTCTTGAAACTCAAAAGGGTGTTGTATTTTTCGGCTTCTTTTACTGTCTATTATTAAAAGAAGATGAGCGCATCTAAACGGGTAAGTGTTGTAATACCATGCAGAAACGAGGAAATGTACATTGCCAAATGTATCGAATCGGTATTGGCAAGTAACTACCCAAGCGATATGTTAGATGTGTTTGTTTGCGATGGAATGAGCACTGATTCAACTCGAGAAATAGTTAAAAATTTCCATGAAAACAATCGTGTTACCCTATTAGATAATCTTCAAATAACTACTCCTTTTGCGTTAAATCTAGGCATTGAAAAATCCTTAGCTGATATCATCATCATTTTAGGTGCACACGCCGAATTAGATAAAGACTATGTGAAACTTTGTGTCGAAACATTTGAAATCGACCCCGAGATAGGCTGTGTAGGTGGAATCTTGGACACTATTTCATTAGATGAGAATTCGACAGCAATTGCCCTTGCCATGTCATCTGTTTTTGGTGTAGGAAATGCCCACTTTAGAACTGGATTAAAAGCTGGATACGTTGATACTGTCGCTTTTGGCGCGTACCGAAAAGAAGTATTCGAACGAGTTGGATTATTCGATTCAGCCTTAACTCGAAATCAAGATGATGAATTTAATTTCCGCCTCATTCAAGGTGGATTTCGTATTTATCTGAACCCAAACATTCGGGCAAAATACTACGTTCGTTCAACCTTTTCTAAGCTGTATAAGCAATACAAGCAATATGGTTATTGGAAAGTGTATGTGAATCGAAAGTTCAAAGTTGTAACAACACTTCGACAATTAGCTCCACCACTTTGGGTGCTTTTTCTGATTGCATTGCCCTTTGCATGGCTCATTCATCCAATATTGGGGACAATTCATTTAATTTTGCTCCTGCTTTATGTGCTTATGTCTTTGCTTATGAGCTTAAGAATTAGTCGGCACGTAAAGGAATTTGGTCTAATCTGTTTAGCATTTTATGTATTGCATTTTAGCTACGGAATAGGCTATTTACAAGGAATAATTGATTTCTTCATTTTAAAAAAATCACCCGGAAAACGACATACATCATTGTCTCGATAAATCAATTTTATCCGGAAAAAAAATCTGAACCATGATCCCATTTTCACCTCCCCATATCGACCAAGAAATTATAGATGAAGTAACAGCAGCGCTTCGTTCCGGCTGGATTACAACAGGTCCACGCACTAAACAATTCGAAAAAGACCTCAGCGAATACAACGGTAATCCAAACACCCTTTGCTTAAATTCAGCCACTGCCGGACTCGAAATCGTTCTGCGTTGGTTCGGTGTTGGTCCGGGTGATGAAGTAATTGTCCCTGCCTACACCTATTCTGCTACCGCTAATGTTGTGATGCATACCGGTGCTCGTCCGGTTTTTTGCGATGTAAAAGCAGAAGATTTCAATATTGATCCGAAGAAGTTAGAATCGCTCATAACTGAACGAACTAAAGTCATTATGCCCGTTGACTTTGGTGGTATGCCTTGTGATTTTGATGCAATTAATTCGTTTGTTAAGAGAGCTGACATACAGGCTCAATTTAAAGCACGGGGAGAAGTTCAAGAGAAGTTAGGTAGGATATTAATCCTATCGGATGCAGCTCATTCAATTGGAGCGCGCTATCAAGGTAAAATGACTGGCTCTTTAACTGATGTATCTGTCTTTTCATTTCATGCTGTAAAAAATCTAACTACAGCCGAAGGTGGTGCCGTTGCATTAAATCTACCAGAGCCTTTCGATAACAAGGCTATCTACGATTATCTATGTATTGCCACCTTGCATGGACAAAACAAGGATGCCCTTGCTAAAATGCAAAAGGGTAACTGGAAATACGATATCATCGAACCCGGTTATAAATGCAACATGACTGATATCATGGCTGCAATTGGCTTGGTTGAACTTCGTCGATATGAATCGAAAACGCTACCCCGCAGAAAGCAAATTTTTGATCGATATAAGGAAGTTTTGAGTCAGTATTCTTGGGCAGAGTTAGCACCTTACGAAACGGATGAAAAAATATCTTCCTATCACTTATTTCCACTGAGAATTCGAGGTATTGCAGAAGCTAAACGAGATGCAATCATGCAAAAGATATTTGATAAGGATGTTTCGGTAAATGTTCATTTCATTCCTGTTCCAATGATGAAATTTTACAAGGAAATGGGTTATTCGATTGATCAATTTCCAGTTACGTATGATAATTTTAGTCGTGAAATTTCATTACCCGTTTTCATCGATTTAAGTGATGAACAAGTAGAAGAAGTTCTTGCTGCTGTTATTGAAGCTGTAGAAACATCGATATAACATGCTTAAACGCCTGTTTGATTTATTTTCCTCTGCCATTGGAATATTGATCTTATCTCCCATATTACTTAGTTTATGGTTGATAGTTGTGATAGATTCAAAAGGAGGGGGATTTTATCGGCAGGTACGAGTAGGACTTAATGGAAGAGATTTCAAACTGTGGAAATTTCGAACCATGCGCATTGGTGCAGATCAAAAAGGGCTTTTAACAGTTGGCGGTAGAGATCCTCGTGTAACGCGTGTAGGCTTCTATTTACGCAAATACAAGCTCGATGAATTACCACAACTTTTCAATGTTTTTGTTGGTGAAATGAGCTTAGTTGGACCGCGGCCTGAAGTTCGACGTTATGTAGATTTATATACTCAAGACCAACGTCAAGTTTTATCTATTCGTCCCGGAATTACCGATTATGCCAGCATAGCTTATTCGAATGAAAACGATTTATTAGCAGCTTCCTCTGATCCGGAGAAAACGTATATCGAGGAAATTATGCCTGCAAAACTAGCCTTGAATAAAAAATACATGGATGAAAAAGATGTGTGGAAAGATTTACGCATCCTTTTTATCACTGTTGGTAAAGTGATTCGTCATTAACGAGTCATAAAGATTTATTATCTATAATTTTTTATAATTTGGTAATCAACTATTTCGATAGTTTATTATCGCATTAATACAGCAAACTAACCCATTCATTTATGAAACTACTAAACCTAAAGCATCCATTCAGTACACTTTTCTTTTCTGCTTTATTACTTGTTAGCACTAGCGAACAGGTACTATCTCAAGTTTATGCAACTTCAATTACGGTTTTATCAGGAGGAAGAGATGGCTATACATCATGTTGCGGTTGGTCGCCATTAACAGATGGCTTAATTGGTACGAATCGAAATCCTAGCAATGCACTTGGAGCACCTCAATGCAGTGATGCTATCACACCTCCAGCAAATAACAATTACTATGCACTTGGATTTGGCGGATCTGTCCAACTAACATTAGGAGCAGGGTTTTCAAATGGTCCAGGAAATGACCTGACTATTTGCGAAACAACATTTGGAGTTACTTCTGCTTGTGCAGGTTTGTATCCAGATAAAGTAACTGTATATGCTTCTCAAGACAATTGCTCATGGACTAACTTAGGTACATATTGCGATGCTGGATTAAGTCCAATAGGAATTGATTTAGGTGCCTTAACATGGGCTAAATATGTTCGTTTAACAGATGCATCAATTAGGCCACCGAATACATCGGCAAACAATACACAGGATGGATTTGATCTTGATGGAGTAATTGGAATAAATGCACTAACGATTACACCTGCACTTCCATCGATCGTATCGAACGCTAGTTCTGTAGAGAGTTATACGCAAGGATTAAGGAAAAATGGCACAACAGTGACGGCAGCAAGCTCAAATGTTAGTAAAACACTAGGAGCTCCTCAAAACACCGAATTGGCAACTCCTGTTAATTATTTCACACTCGGATTTGGTGGTCAGATAGTTTTGAAATTATCATCTACTTGCTATCGAACCAATGGCACGAATGAAATTGTCATTTACGAAAGTTCTAACTCGGGTGATATAATTGCTTGTGAAGCTAATCCCGAAAAAGCAAGCGTTTATGGATCATTAAATGGAACAAATTGGGTACTGTTGAATTCATCCATATGCATGAATGCTACTTTAGGAATTCCTGCAAATTCAACACTTTCAATTGGTGGCGCTTATGGTATTCGTTATCTAAAAATCATAGATGTTTCTAATCCGGCTTTTTTTGCATCTCCAACTGCCGATGGTTTTGATTTAGATGGAGTTTCGGTGAGAATTGGTTGCCCAGCTGTTGCCTTCCGATTAGCAGAAGAGACTTCCGAAACTTCAAGTCTAGATTCAGAAACACGATCAACCGAACTTAGTATTTATCCTAATCCTGCTAGTTCGGTTATTAAAACTGCTCTGACTTTACCTTATAATTCAAATGTATCCTTCTTACTTTATGATTATTCGGGTAAGCTGGTAAAAACCCAATCTCAAATTGTTCCTGCTGAAGAAGAAATGCAACAAACAATTAATATAGAAGACTTACCTGATGGAGTTTATCTTCTAATCGCTCAAACTGACCAAGAAAGAATTGTAAAACGATTTTTAAAACAAGCAAATTAAATTCTCCAGTGGAATAAAATCAAAAGCCCCGAAAATCCTAGAATTTCCGGGGCTTTTTAATTATGTGATTTGAATCTTACCGGCGAGGTTGAGCTGCGATAAAATCATTCAGTTCATCTACACTAGAAGAAAAAGTAAATGCGCTATTGATTTGGTAGTAGTTACCTAAATCGTAAGTATGACCATATGCGAATTTAGCGAAGTCTAAACGAGAATCTTCGAAAGAGAACAACTGCATGATTTGACCAACTTGAGCTGAAGTCATACAGTTACTAGCGAAAGCTTGTTTAGCTACTTGAAGTTTGTTGCTTTCGAAACTTTGTCCGTTGATAGTTGAAACAGCACCACCGAAAGCATTTTGATCCATTGGCCAAGGACAACCGATTGGACCATTGTAACCTGGCATTACATATTGTTGTTGAACTACTTGTTGTTGAACAGGAGTTCCATAAGTAGTAGTTGTTGTAGTTTGTTGAACAGTACCACCAGAAGTAACAACAGTACCACCAACTGGAACACCAACACTCATGTTAAAATTAACACCCAAATCTGGATCATTTACACTCATATTAACTCCTCCTACTGGAGCAACAACTGAAGTTTGAACAGGTGTTCCAGTTGAATGAACGGTTGTTGTAGTTGTTTGTTGAACTGTTCCTGTTGGAGCTGGGGTATATGTTGGAGGAGGTGCTACAACTACTTGCTGTTGAACTGGAGCAGGTTGATATTGTTGAACCGGCATAGCAAGATTTGTTTGTGATACGAATCGCATTACATAATTTTCTTTTGAATCAGAATCTTTCACATCAGATGAATCTTTCATGTTCAAATCACGAGCAACTTGATTTCCCATACCCTTAACTGTTTTACCAACAGCAGTAGTTTTCTTAGGGCGAATGTTATAGTTATATTCTAAATAAGGATCTAAAGGAATTGTTTTAGTTACTACGCCAAGTGTAGGATCTTCGAAAATCGCTTTCACTTTATAAACGGCTGGCATGAGGTCATTAATACGAACATTGGTTTGAGGAGTCTCGTTATAACGAAGACCATTCATCACAATTGTAAATTTTTCACCATTCTCTGCAAAGAATACAAGATTGGATTTTTGAGCGGATGCAGTTAAAGCGAAACAGCTTAACAGCATAAAGAGGAAAGAGTATTTCATAGGATTTTTGTTTTGGACGCGGCGGCTTTTCAAAGCCTGTGCCAAAGATAAATCAATAGTTTCAAAAAATTAATGTTGTATTAAATAGTTGAATTACCAAGACCAATTCCACTGATCTAATTGTTCGATGCTACATTTCAATAATTCAATAGAAGCTCTTACATCGTTCTGATGAACCATTTCAATTACTTGATGAATATGTCGCGTTGGAATACTAACAGCTCCAGCAATAGCTCCACCTGCAGTCATTCGTTGAATGCCACTTGTGTCGGTACCGCCACCGGTGAGTATTTCAGGTTGCCATGTGATATTATTTTTAGACGCTACATCTTTCATGTAACTCACCATACGTGGATCACAAATAACAGAAGCATCCATTACTTTAATGCCTGCACCCGCACCTAACTTAGTTACTTGCTCATGCTCTTTTGAACCCGGAACATCGTAGGCAATAGTTGTATCTAACCCAAATCCGAAATCAGGTTGAATGCGCAACGTTGCAGTTTGTGCTCCTCGAATTCCTACTTCCTCCTGAACAGTAAACACCGCGTACAAATCGTAAGGGATATTTTTAAGCTGGCGAAGTGTTTCTATGAGAATGAAAACAGAAATCCGGTTATCCAAACTTTTACAATTGAAACATTCACCCATGCGAATGAATTCGCGTTCACGCGTGATTGTATTACCAATGCTGACTTTGGCTTTCACTTCATCAGCCGTTAAACCTGTATCGATAAAGAAATCGGAGATTTTAACAGATTTATCGCGCTCTTCGGGTGACATTAAATGTATTGGTTTAGAACCCATCACCCCAATAATATCTTCCGATCCATGGATGATAACACGTTGAGCAGTTAATGTTTTAGGATCAAATCCTCCCAATGTGGTAAAGCGGACAAATCCTTTATCATCAATGTGCGTCACCATGAATCCAATTTCATCCATGTGTGCTCCGACCATCACTTTTTTATCGGAACGGCCTTTCCGGAATACGGTTACATTGCCCATGTTGTCGACGCTAACTGCATCGCCCATAGACTCTACTTCGCGCAATACCACGGCACGAATGCGTTGCTCATAACCAGGAGCACCCGGTGTTTCACAAATCTCTTTTAGCAGGTCGATATTCATGCTACAAAAGAAAGTAAAATCCTCATTCAACAAAACTGATTTTCAGCATATTCGATTTGCCAAATTCGTGCATGGGAATACTGGCCACATTGATGATCAATTCATCTTGATTGATATACCCATCTTTTTTAAGAATATTCTTAATGTCGGATATGGTATGATCGGTACTTACCATTTTATCGTAGAAGAATCCTCGAACACCCCAAACTAAGCTTAGCGTATTGAGTAAAGCTCGGTTTCCAGTAAAAATGAAAATGTTTGCTTTAGGTCGGAAACTTGAAATACGGAATGCGGTATAACCAGAGTGAGTCATAGCAATGATTGCTGATGTACCTGTTTGCTCAGCCATAGTAACGGCATTGTAGCAGATAGCATCAGTTATCATACGCGATTTATGAGAACTTTGCTTGTGATCTTTGTGATAAATCCCTTCGAATCCTTCTACCCGAGCGAGAATTTTCTGAACGGTTTCAATAACCCGAACTGGATGCGCTCCTACAGAAGTTTCTCCACTTAGCATAACTGCATCGGCACCATCCATGACCGAATTAGCTACATCTCCCACTTCTGCTCGTGTTGCATTGTAGTTGGTAATCATCGATTCCATCATTTGTGTGGCGATAATGATTGGTTTAGATGCTTCGAGACATTTCTTCACCAACATTTTCTGTATGAGTGGAACGTTTTCCATTGGAATTTCTACACCCAAATCACCCCGTGCAACCATAATTGCATCCGTATTTGCGATAATCTCATCTATCTCATCAATCGCTTCAGGCTTCTCAATTTTGGCCACCACATGTGCATTTTTATTCGCTTTGTGGATGAGTCCTTTTAATTCTAAGATATCGGAAGCACGACGCACGAATGAAAGTCCAATCCATTCCACATGATGCTCCAAGGCAAAATTCAAATCTTGGATATCTTTTTTAGTCAAGCACGGAAGTGAAATTTTAGTATTCGGTAAATTCACTCCTTTTTTAGACGATAAAATTCCACCGTGAATTACAGTAGCAACTACTTCGTCTTCTCGGTTTGTGTCCTTAACTTCTAAAACGATTTTACCATCATCAATCAAAATAATCTCTCCCGCTTGAACATCTTGCGGAAATTGAGGATAAGTGATATAAACACGCTCAGCTGTTCCAATCGCTTTCTTTGTGGTGATAACTAAATCGTGTCCTGCAACTAGCATTACACCATTATTCTCCACTTCTCCAATTCGTAATTTGGGACCTTGTAAATCGGCTAGAATAGCTGTGTGGAAACCATGTTCTTCGTTGATTTCTCGAATGTAACCAAGCACTTTAGCATGATCCTCATATGAACCATGACTAAAATTAATTCGACATACGTCAACACCCGCAATGATTAATTTTTCAAGAACTTCTTTGGTTGATGTTGCAGGACCAAGTGTTGCGATAACCTTGGTTTTGCTTTGCACTTTGCTCATTTTAGAGTAATATATTTTCGATGTTTTTAACGTCTTGAGGAGGAATCACAAAAGCTGTGAGGACACAGGGGATTTCCTTAATTTGATTTACCAATTGAGTTGTATCGATGAGCTCTTGCTCACCAACAATTCGGAGTAAATAATCGGTTTGTTTTTGATCAGGAAGTAGATTGCTAGCTGGATGACGGTTGGCAATCAAATACCAACTTAAATCAGAATCTAAATCGGTGTATTCGAAACACGAAAAACTAACCATGTTTCCCTGTTTGGGTAGCAGTATTTCTATGTCGCGAATGCGTTCAAAATCGAGTTGTAATGCTTGATTGAGAAAGAAACAGAGTTTAAAATCTTCCTCCTGACTACATATCCCGATAAGCGAGAAATCGTAATCCACATAATTGCTGAGGGTGAACTTCTTTTTCATGATCCGCATGCGAAGATACGTCACATTGTTGAAAAAACACTAAGCTAAATCAATCTCATTGACCATCAGTGCACAAGCATTTTCTGAAGCTGCTTGTTCGGCTGTTTTCTTCGAATAACCAACGCCTTCACCTTTGGGTTCATTATCGATTAACACGGTAACATAATAGAGTTTTTGTCGATCGGCACCTGTTTCTTCGCGTGCATCGAAGAAGATGCTTTTTCGTTGACGTTGAGCCCAGTTGATGAGCTTCGATTTGAAATTCAGATCCTGATTCTCGAGTTCTTCCATATCCACATGAAAACGGATAATGCGTTGAAGAATAATTTTCTCGGTAAACTCAAAGCCTTTGTCGAGGTATATCGCACCGATTAGCGCTTCGAACGTATCGCCACAAATCGATTTATAGAGTCGATTGGAATCATCGTATTGGATGAGTTTATCGATTCCTATTTTTAGTGCAAGTTTATTTAGGTAGATACGACTCACCATACGGGAGCGCAATTCGGTGAGAAAACCTTCGTCTTTAAAAGGAAATTTCTTAAACAAGTAATTAGCGATAACAGCTCCAAGAACGGCATCACCTAAAAACTCAAGACGTTCGTTAGAATCTTTAACACCAGCACGGATCTCACGCGCTACAGAGCGGTGACGAAAGGCTTGTTCGTAAAGACGAATGTTTCCTGGCCAAAATCCTAATAGATTTCGGATGGAACGATAAAGCGCACGTTGCTTAGAAAATTGTGCGGAAAGAAAACTCACACGTTAAGCTGGATATTTCCGGAAGATAACGGAAGCATTATGCCCACCGAAACCAAAAGTATTGCTCAAAGCAGCCCGGACAGTCCGTTTTTGTGCTTTGTTGAACGTAAAGTTCAGCTTAGAATCCAATTCCGGATCTAAGTTTTCCTGATTGATGGTTGGTGGAACGATATCGTGTTTCACCGCCAGTAAGGATGCCATAGCTTCCAAAGCTCCAGCTGCACCTAAAAGGTGACCTGTCATGGATTTGGTGGAACTGATGTTCATTTTATAAGCATGATCACCAAAAACACCTAGGATTGCTTTTGTTTCGGCAATGTCGCCCAATGGAGTAGAAGTCCCATGGACATTGATATAATCTAAATCTTCGGGTTGCATGCCAGCATCTTCCAAAGCAGCTTTCATCACATTGAGAGCACCAAGGCCTTCAGGATGAGGAGCTGTGATATGATGTGCATCTGCAGAAGCACCACCACCCACAATTTCAGCATAAATGGTAGCGCCGCGTTTTAAGGCATGCTCTAATTCTTCTAAAATCAATGCGCAACCACCTTCTCCCATTACGAATCCATCACGGGAAACGTCGAAAGGACGAGAAGCCGTTTTAAACGAATCGTTACGTTCAGAAAGAGCGTGCATGGCATTAAAACCACCCATTGCCGGTTCATTCACAGCTGCTTCAGAACCACCTGTCATCATAATATCTGCCTTACCCATTCGAATGTAGAACATCGAGTCGATGATCGCATTGGTTGAAGAGGCGCAAGCAGATACAGTTGTGAAGTTTGGTCCACGGAAACCGAAACGCATCGAAATGTGTCCGGAAGCAATGTCAGCAATCATTTTAGGAATGAAGAAAGGATTGAAACGAGGTGTTCCATCTCCTTTTGCGAAATTGTAAACTTCTTTGAAGAAAGTTTCCAATCCACCAATTCCAGAACCCCAAATAACGCCAGAACGATCTGGATCGAAATTATCGGGATTCAACCCAGCATCAATGTATGCTTGATCGGCAGCGACCAATGCATATTGAGCAAAGAGGTCAAGTCGGCCCACGGCTTTTCGATCGATTACTCCTGATGGATCGAAGTTCTTTACCTCGCAAGCAAAGCGGGTTTTGAACTTCGATGCATCAAAATGGGTAATCATTTCTGCACCACTGACACCATTGATCAATGCCGTCCAGGTATCCTGAACAGTATTGCCAAGCGGTGTAACAGCACCAAGACCAGTAACGACGACTCTTCTCAAAGGCAAAAAATGAAAGGGGTAGCTTACTTCGAGTTCTTCTCGATGTAAGTAATTGCATCACCTACAGTACCGATATTCTCAGCCTGATCATCTGGGATAGCAATATTGAATTCTTTTTCAAATTCCATGATCAATTCAACGGTATCGAGTGAATCGGCACCTAGATCATTGGTGAAGGAAGCCTCTGGGGTAACTTCACTTTCGTCTACTCCAAGCTTATCTACGATAATAGCTTTTACGCGGGCAGAGATGTCTGACATTTTGGTTGTGTTATGTAAAATTCGCTGCAAAGAAAGAGTTTACTCAAATACTATCAAAATCTTTTTTTCAACGCATCGTAAGAGGCCGACTCCTATTGAGAACTAGAAGATAAAACTATTCCATTTGATGCATTATAATGGTAAGAATGGGCTATTTTCGCCCCTCAAAACGGAAGTAAATGGCGAATGTGATCATCTTCGGCTCGGGTAAAGGAAGCAATGCTCGGCGATTGATAAACTACTTTGAAGGGAATCCTCAGGTGAAGATTAGCGCATTAGTGAGTGATAAACCCCGACGTGGTTTTCTGGATATTTCATACGACCATCGCATCAACCTAGAAATAATCAAAGGTCCAGAGCTTGCCGATGCTAAATGGATCAACCATCTAAAACTCATGTATCGCCCCGATTTAATCGTATTAGCCGGTTACATGCGTTTGATTCCTGCCGAATTCATTCAAGCATTTCCGAATAAAATCATCAACCTCCACCCTGCCCTATTGCCCGAATTTGGTGGAAAAGGAATGTATGGTCACCATGTTCATGAAGCAGTGATTGCGGCAGGAAGAACCGAAACGGGTATAAGTATTCATCGAGTAAATGAACGTTACGATGAAGGAGAGATTCTTTTTCAAGCCCAATGTCCTGTTTTTCCAGATGATACGGTTGACACACTCTCAGAACGCATTCATCAACTCGAACATGAGTACTTACCTCAACTTGTTGAAAAGATATTAAGCTAATCGCCCTATCATCATCCAACCACCATGCATATTGAACTTTACACCGATGGTTCTTCTCGCGGAAATCCGGGGCCAGGTGGTTATGGATTAATCCTTCGAGCTGGACCACATTATAAGGAAATGAGTCAGGGTTTTAGGCTAACCACTAATAACCGGATGGAATTAATGAGTGTGATCGTTGGCTTGGAATCGTTGAAAAATCCGGGTTCTCAGGTGATTGTGTTTTCGGATTCGAAGTATGTGATTGATTCGATTACCAAAGGTTGGGTGTTTGGCTGGGTGAAGAAAGGTTTTGCAGGGAAGAAGAATAAAGACTTGTGGATGCGATTTTTAAAAATTTACCCCAAGCACCAGGTGAAATTCCAGTGGGTAAAAGGCCATAACGACCACCCACAGAACGAACGCTGTGATGCATTAGCTGTAGCAGCTGCAACTGGCGGAAATCTGCAGGTGGACCTTGGATATGAAAATGGAGAAGCAGGTTAATGACCTCCCATCATCATCAAAATACGTGTTAGGTTAGGATCTTTTTCCTCAGAACGAATTGTATCGAGGATGATGTCCACTTCAGTGACTTTTTTCTTGTAAGCAGTACGCTCAAGTTCCTTTTGTTGAACTATAGAAACAGCAGTGCCTTTTTCAATCATTGTTTGAATCTCTGAAGAAAGTGCATCCACTTTAGCATCGTAACGCATTTGGAACTCAGCTAAAACTTGGATTCCCGATAAACGTAACCACCAAGCATTTGCTTTGCGAGCTATATTTTCGAAAGTTGGAACAGAACCATCCATAGTAGCTTCATCCTGAGAAAGGGCGTATTTACCCATAACTTGAATAAACACGTATTTATCGTTTGGATTATTAACCTTCTCGTAAGCCGATTTCAAGAATTCAAATTTACCTGGTGTTCCAGAAGTAGCGTAAATAGCGGCAATGGATGTGAGTAAATCTCCTTTAGCCGTTGATTCCAGTTTTCCTAAGGCATCTTTTGTACGCTCCGGATCGGCAGCATACATGGCACCTAAAGCAGCACCTTGAACTAGATTAGAACTATCGCTCAAAGCTTTCTCAAATACAGGAAAAACAGTTGCATCACCAGAACTCAAACCAGCTACTTTTTCTAAAGCAGCAGCACGAACAGATGATTCTTCATCTTTAGCAGCTAATTGCATCAAAATGGATTTGAAATCTTCTGGATTCTGTGCAATCACCTCATCCATTCGATTGAGCGAGTACAAGCGAATGTTCCAGAATGGATCTCTCAATGCCATTTTCAACAATTCGGTAACTCCTGGCTCGGCGGCATTATCTAACAATAAATCAATTGCTTGAAAGCGATCTCGGTAGCGTTTTCCTTGAAGAAATAAGGTTTGTGCTTCTGCTAGTGTAAGGTGCTGATCGAGTTTACCTAATAATTGATGTTCAGCATCTAGCAATACTAAATCGGGACGAACTGCGGCTTTCAGGCGAATAGTAGTTTTCATACTATCCACCACAATGCGTGTACGACGAATATTTCCTTTCTCGTAAATATCTACATCCAAAGGCAATTTATACATCGGACTTGATTCCCGATTCTGTGTTTGCTCTACTTCAATAACCGATTCAGAAGTTGCTTCATCCCAAGAAATTTTAGCATTTAGGATAGGATGTCCTTTATCGAGGAACCATTGATTAAAGAACCAATTCAGATCTTCACCCGTTACTTTTTCGAAAGCCAATCGCAGATGATGAATTTCGGCAGGTTGAAAGCGATTATCGGTTAGATAGGTTTTCAATCCTTCGAAAAATGCTTCATCACCTAGGTATTTGCGCAACATGTGAAGAACACATCCTCCCTTTTGGTAAGAATGGCGGTCAAACATATCCTCCCGGAAATCATAATCGAAGCGAATTAAATCAACTTTCTTTTGAAATGATTCTTCGATGTAGGTATTGAGGTCGCCCTGAAGGTGATGATCTGCCTCGTCGCGCCCGTATTTATACTCATTCCAGAGATATTCACCGTACGTAGCAAACGATTCGTTGAGTGGTAGATTAGACCAAGATTCGCAGGTAACTAAATCGCCAAACCAATGATGAAAAAGTTCGTGAGCAATCACATCTTCAAAGTCGTTATCGATCATTTCGGCTGGTGTTTGCTGAACAAATTCACCGAAAAGCGTGGCGGATGTATTTTCCATCGCACCCGAAACATAATCACGCACTACAACCTGAGAGTATTTAGGCCAAGGATAATCTACTCCCATGCGGGTTGAAAAGAATTCTAGCATTTCGGGTGTATTACCGAAAATTTTACGCGCATATGGTTCGAATTCCTTTTCTACGTAATAATCAACAGCAATTTTTCGCCAAGTATCTTTCACAATCGCGAATTCCCCAATGGCCATCATCACCAAATAAGGAGCATTGGGTTGATCCATTTTCCAAGTATCGGTGCGAGTACCGTCACTGTTTTTCTTGCTTAAGGTTTTGAGTCCGTTGCTGAGTGTGCTATATTTTTCGGGAACCGTGATGAGGATTTCATGCGTCATTTTCTCATTCGGTTTATCGATAGTTGGAAACCAGCAAGAAGACGATTCGGTCTCACCTTGAGTCCATATTTGAGTAGGCTTTGATGGATCTTCATCTTTCGGATCGATGAAATACAAGCCCTTTGCATCGGAAATTGCAGAACTGCCCGGTGTTTTAACACGTTGCGGATTAGCTGTGTATTGAATAAAAATCGTGTACGGTTCGCTACGCGTAAAGGATTTACCTAAATAAATATGCAACTGAACATCGTCGTTTTTGTAAGCTAAGTCGGTCATTACATCGCCCTTTCCAACCAGTGCGACACGCTGAACATCAAACGCTTTCGCATCCAAAATCAAGGAATCGGTTGGATAATAATAGGGTTTGATATCGATACGAGCTTTCCCATAAAGCTGCTGACGTGCAAGGTCGAAACTCACTTCCAAGCGGGTATGTAAAATGTCATTTACACGTTTGGCAGATGGATTATAGCGTTTTGATTCATCCGAAAATTGCATGTCGCTAAAGTCGATTTCGGGCAGGTTGACAATTGAATCGACATTCGCATAAACAGCCGAATCGAGGAAAGATTGAGAATCTTTTCCGGATTTATCGCGGTGGTTTTTACAAGAAGGAACGAGAATTAGCGCGCTAAGAAAAGCAGTTGCAAAGGAAAGACGGAGTTGGGGCGTCATTGAGTTGATTAAAAATGGAGGGTAAATATAACGGGATTCGTTTGATTCTGTTGTTAGCACGGCTACGAGCTAATTTACTATCTGAAGTTTACACTTTATGCTTCAAACTCACGAAATGAATGGTTTTCGGAATTCATTTGAAAATTTTAACCCTCTCATGATTATCATAGAACAAGCTTAAACGCTCTTTTAACCCTTTAGGAAATCCACTTTACATCTTCTATAAATACCCTATTTTTGTTTGATTTTGCGACACAATACATGAAATATTTCTATATAGTTTTCCTAGGATTTCTTGGCTCTCAGCTATCAGCTCAACTATTTGTTCCTGTAACAGGAGTCAATAACTACACAGTTTGCTCGGGTACTTTATACGATTCGGGCGGACAATTTGGAAATTACAGCGACAATTCAAATGGATATACGGTGCTTACTCCCAGCACAGCAGGAAACATGGTGCAAATCGGTGGTACGCTCATTGGGGAGAACTGCTGCGATTTCATGCAAATATTCAATGGTTCAGGATTGGGTGGAAATTTACTTTGGTCTGGTAATACTTCCGTTGGGGCAGTACCAACCATTACATCCACGACAGGGCCGCTAACGGTACAGTTTATTACCAATGGAAATGTTGTTGGAGCAGGCTTCGCCTTGGATATTATCTGTGTTCCACCGGCAACACTCACGGTACCTGAAACAGGAGTGAATTCTTACACCGTTTGTTCAGGGACTTTATACGATTCTGGGGGGCCTTCGGGCTCTTACGCCAACAATTCTAATGGATATACGATTCTCAATCCAAGCAACCCAGGCTATATGATTAGAGTAAACGGTAGTTCCATTGGGGAAAATGTATTCGACGTTATCCAAATATACAATGGAGCTGGACTTACAGGCAACTTGCTTTGGGAAGGTAGTCTAGGATTTGGCTCTATTCCAACCATTACATCCACCGCTGGTCCTTTAACGGTGAAATTTACCTCGAATGCAAGCACTACAGGAAATGGCTTTGCCTTGGATATCAATTGTGATCCTCCGGCAACTTTCACTGTACCAGTATCAGGAGTCAATAACTACACAGTTTGCTCTGGTACTTTATACGATTCGGGAGGACCTTTTGGAAATTACAGTGACAATTCAAATGGATATACCGTGCTCAATCCCAGTAATCCTGGAAACATGGTGCAGATAGGTGGCTCTTTCAACGGACAGAACTGCTGCGACTTTTTACAGATATTCAATGGTGTAGGACTAACTGGAAATTTACTTTGGTCAGGAATTGCTTCTATAGATGGAGTGCCAACCATTACCTCTACTGCTGGGCCATTAACCGTGCAGTTTATCTCCAATGGAAATACCGTTGGAGCGGGTTTCGCTTTAGATATTAACTGTGTACCTCCGGCAACATTAACAGTACCTGTAACAGGAGTAAATACCTATACTGTGTGTTCAGGCACCTTATACGATTCGGGTGGACCATCTGGCTCTTACGCTAACAATTCTGATGGATATACGATTCTTAACCCAAGTAATCCTGGGTATATGATGAGTGTAAGCGGAAGTTCCATTGGGGAAAATGTCTTCGACGTTATCCAAATTTACAATGGAGCTGGACTTACTGGCAACTTGCTTTGGGAAGGCAGTCCTGGATTGGGCTCTATTCCAACCATTACATCTACGACTGGGCCGTTAACGGTAAAATTCACCTCGAATGCCAGCACTACAGGAAACGGATTTGCTTTGAATCTTATTTGTACCCCTCCGACTACTTTCACCGTTCCAACATCAGGAGTTAATAACTACACAGTTTGCTCGGGTGTGCTATACGATTCAGGCGGCCCTTTGGGGAATTACAGCGACGATTCAAATGGGTATACGACACTCTATCCAAGTAATCCGGGAAACATGGTACAAATCGGTGGTACGTTCACTGGCCAGAATTGCTGCGATTTCATGCAGATTTTCAATGGCGTAGGATTGGGTGGAAATTTACTTTGGTCTGGAAATCCTTCTGTTGGCGTTGTTCCAACCATAACATCCACGTCAGGGCCATTAACTGTGCAGTTTATCTCCAATGGTAGTGTCGTTGGAGCAGGCTTCGCCTTAGATATAATTTGTTTGCCTCCAATAATTTTCACTGTACCGTCATCAGGCAATAATGAATACACGGTATGTTCCGGAATTTTATACGATTCGGGAGGACCTACTGGCTCGTATGTCAATAATTCTAATGGATATACAATCCTCAACCCAAGCAATCCGGGTTATATGATGACGGTAAGCGGTGGTTCCATTGGGGAAAATGTATTCGACGTTATCCAAATTTATAATGGAGCCGGGCTTACAGGCAACTTGCTTTGGGAGGGCAGTCCAGGTTTGGGCTCTATTCCAACCATTACATCTACGGCTGGGCCATTAACGGTAAAATTCACCTCGAATGCCAGCACTACAGGAAACGGATTTGCTTTGGATCTTATTTGTACCCCTCCGACTACTTTCACCGTTCCAACATCAGGAGTTAATAACTACACAGTTTGCTCGGGTGTGCTATACGATTCAGGCGGCCCTTTTGGGAATTACAGCGACGATTCAAATGGATATACGACACTCTATCCAAGTAATCCAGGAAATATGGTACAGATTGGTGGTACGTTCACTGGACAGAATTGCTGTGATTTCATGCAGATATTCAATGGCGTAGGATTGGGTGGAAATTTACTTTGGTCTGGAAATTCTTCCGTTGGCTCGGTACCTACCATTACATCCACCGCAGGGCCATTAACCGTGCAGTTTATTTCCAATGGAAGTATTGTAGGAGCGGGATTCGCTTTAGATATTGATTGTGTTCCACCGGCAACTTTTACAGTACCGGCATCAGGCAACAATGAATACACAGTGTGTTCGGGTATCTTATATGATTCGGGCGGACCTACAGGCTCGTATGTCAATAATTCTAATGGATATACAATCCTCAACCCAAGCAATCCGGGTTATATGATGACGGTAAGCGGTGGTTCCTTGGGCGAGAGTGCCTTCGACGTTATCCAAATATATAATGGAGCTGGTCTTACAGGAAACTTACTTTGGGAAGGCAGTCCAGGTTTGGGCTCTATTCCAACCATTACATCTACGGCTGGGCCATTAACGGTAAAATTCACCTCGAATGCCAGCACTACAGGAAACGGATTTGCTTTGGATCTTATTTGTACTCCTCCGACCACATTCACCGTTCCAACATCAGGAGTCAATAACTACACAGTTTGCTCGGGTACTTTATATGATTCAGGTGGCCCTTTTGGGAATTACAGTGATGACTCCAACGGATATACAGTACTGAATCCAAGTAATCCGGGAAGTTTGATGCAAATCGGTGGCTCATTTAACGGACAGAACTGCTGCGACTTTTTAAACATATTCAATGGTGTAGGCTTAGGTGGTAATTTACTTTGGTCTGGAAATGCTTCCGCTGGTGTCGTTCCAACCATAACATCCACGTCAGGGCCGTTAACTGTGCAGTTTATCTCCAATGGCAGTATCGTAGGAGCGGGATTCGCCTTAGATATTAATTGTGTGCAATCATCAAGCTGTACTCCTACTATTTCAATCACCAGCAGCCAAGGCACGAGTATTTGTGTGGGACAAGAAGTGGTTTATTCTACTTCCATAACCAATGGAGGTTTAAACCCATCCTACCAATGGAAGCGCAACGGTAGCAATGTAAGCACATCAGCTACCTATACAAGCAGTGCGAACATTAACGGAGACATTATCACTTGTATTTTAACGAGCAATGCATCATGTGCTGTATCGCCTGTGGTAACAAGTAATTCGCTTAATATGATTGTAAGTGCTACTGCAATGCCAAGCTTTACTCAGGTACCAGCCATTTGCTCAGGAAGTACTCTATCACCTTTGCCAAGCACATCGAACAACGGCATTTCGGGTACTTGGTTGCCAGCCATGAACAACACTGCCACCACCACTTACACGTTTACGCCTGATGCCAATCAGTGTGGAACCACTACCACTATGACCATTGTTGTGAACCCGAACACAACGCCGAGTTTCTTGCCTGTTGGACCTTTCTGCGCGGGACAAACGATTACACCATTGCCTACTACATCGCTCAATGGTATTTCTGGTAGCTGGTCTCCTGCGTTGAACAATACAATAACTACCAACTATACCTTCACCCCATCAGTTGGACAATGCGCAGCTACTACTAACACAATCATCGTTATAAATGAAAACCCAACAGTAACGCTCACCTTCGATGGGGCGATACTCACTGCAAGTGCTGGCTTTACTGGTTATGTATGGACCTTAAATGGAAGCACCCTAACTGATGCCACTACCAATGAGTTAATGGTTGCCCAAGTTGGGCTTTACGCAGTTACGGTGACCGATGCCAATGGATGTAACGCCTCCGCTTCATTTGAAGTTCAAACGGTAGGACTTGCAAACCCTTCTTTCGGTAATGAATTTAGTTTGCATCCGAACCCTAGCCTTGGCATCACAACGTTAACCCTACTTTGCACCGAAAAGCAAACAGCACATATTCGTGTTTTAGATCTTCAAGGAAAAATACAATTCCAGCAAACCTATTCGTTCAATGTCGGCAAAAACGAAGTGCCTCTTAACTTCAGTAATTTGGCAGATGGAGTGTATTTTCTTCAATTAGAAAACTCAAATTTCAAGCATACAAAGAGATTGGTGAAATTAGAGAATTGATTTTTGCTGAGAATTAAAAAAGACTTGAAATTGATGGCATTTTAAAGTCTGGAGAATTGAAATACTTGTCGTCACAAGTGCTTGTAAAACACTTGCGCTATCAGAAGGTTTTCATGATGATCGTTTCTTCATCGGAAACCTTATTTTTACCCAATAATCCATCCATAGATAATGAAGAATTTATTTTTGATTGCCTGTATATTTTTTTCTATCCAATTAGTTGCACAATTATCCGTTCCACAAACAGGCTCAAATGCCTACACCGTTTGTTCTGGAACCTTATACGATTCAGGTGGGCCATCATTCAATTACTCCAACAACTCAGATGGTTACACGGTGCTCAACCCGAGCACAGCCGGCAACATGGTGCAGATAAGCGGCACTTCGAGTGGCGAAGACTGCTGCGACTACCTTCGAATTTACAACGGTGCGGGATTGGGTGGAAATATCCTTTGGGCGGGGACGCTTAACATTGGCACCATCCCAACTATTACCTCCACCGACGGACCATTAACGGTTCAGTTTACCTCAAGTATTACCACGGTAGGCAGCGGCTTCTCCTTGGATATCAACTGCGTGTCTCCAGTGATTTTATCGCTACCAACTACGGGAAACAATGCCTATACAGTATGTTCAGGCGTGTTATACGATTCGGGAGGCCCTTCGGGAAATTACAGCAACAATTCCAACGGATACACTGTGCTCAATCCAAGCAATCCAGGAAATATGGTACAGGTTAACGGATTTTCTGACGGAGACAATTGCTGCGATTTCATTCGAATATACAATGGTGCAGGTTTGGGCGGAAATCTTCTTTGGGCAGGAAATCCATCCATTGGGGTGATTCCTTCCATCACTTCAACCGCAGGGCCATTAACCATCGAATTTACCTCCAACGGCAGCACCGTAGGATCTGGCTTTTCGCTCGATATCAATTGTTTAGCACCTCAATTATTCTCCGTTCCTCAAACAGGCTCAAATGCCTACACCGTTTGTTCAGGTACTTTATACGATTCGGGAGGACCAAACTACAATTACTCCAACAACTCAGATGGTTACACGGTGCTAAATCCGAGCAATCCGGGGAACATGGTGCAGGTAAGCGGCACTTCGAGTGGCGAAGACTGTTGCGACTTTATTCGAATTTACAATGGTGTAGGATTGGGAGGCAACTTACTTTGGGCGGGCAGTCCAGGTATTGGCATCATACCCACCATCACTTCTACCGCTGGACCATTAACCGTTCAGTTCACGTCAGGTATTATCACAGTAGGCAGCGGCTTCACCTTGAATATCAACTGTGTGCCTCCAGTGATTTTCACGCTACCAACTACGGGGAACAATTCATACACGGTTTGCTCGGGCGTGTTATACGATTCGGGTGGTCCTTCGGGAAATTACAGCAACAATTCAAACGGATACACTGTGCTCAATCCAAGCAATCCTGGAAATATGGTACAAGTAAACGGATTTTCTGACGGAGACAATTGCTGCGATTTCATTCGAATTTACAATGGTGCAGGTTTGGGCGGAAATCTTCTTTGGGCAGGAAATCCATCCATTGGAGTGATTCCTTCCATCACTTCAACCGCAGGGCCATTAACCATCGAATTTACCTCCAACGGCAGCACCGTAGGATCTGGCTTTTCGCTCGATATCAATTGTTTAGCACCTCAATTATTCACCGTTCCTCAAACAGGCTCAAATGCCTACACCGTTTGCTCAGGTACCTTATATGATTCGGGAGGACCAAACTACAATTACTCCAACAACTCAGATGGTTACACGGTGCTAAATCCGAGTAATCCCGGCAACATGGTGCAGATAAGCGGCACTTCGAGTGGCGAAGACTGCTGCGACTTCCTCCGAATATACAACGGTGCAGGACTGGGCGGAAATCTCCTTTGGGCGGGGACGCTTAACATTGGTACTATCCCAACCATCACCTCCACCGCCGGACCATTAACCGTTCAGTTCACGTCAGGTATTATCACAGTAGGCAGTGGCTTCACCTTGGATATCAACTGTGTGCCTCCAGTGATTTTCACGCTACCAACTACGGGGAACAATTCCTACACAGTATGTTCAGGCGTGTTATACGATTCGGGTGGCCCTTCGGGAAATTACAGCAACAACTCTAACGGATATACTGTGCTCAATCCAAGCAATCCGGGTAATATGGTGCAGGTTAACGGATTTTCTGACGGAGACAATTGCTGCGATTTTATCCGAATATACAATGGTGCAGGTTTGAGTGGAAATCTGCTATGGGCTGGAAATCCATCCACTGGGGTGATTCCTTCCATCACGTCAACCGCAGGTCCATTAACCATCGAATTTACCTCCAACGGCAGCACCGTAGGATCCGGCTTTTCGCTCGATATCAACTGTTTATCACCTCAATTATTCACCGTTCCTCAAACAGGAAACAATTCCTACACCGTTTGCTCAGGTACCTTATATGATTCGGGAGGACCAAACTACAATTACTCCAACAACTCAGATGGTTACACGGTACTCAATCCGAGTAATCCCGGAACTTTTTTACAAATAAATGGAACATCATCAGGTGAAAGCTGCTGCGATGCCATACTTATTTATGATGGAGCAGGAACAGGTGGCACTTTACTTTGGTCGGGCAATCCGGGCATTGGCATCATCCCCACCACTACATCCACTACAGGTCCGTTAACGGTGCGGTTTTTCTCTGACTTTGCTACTGCTGGACCTGGCTTTACCCTCAACATCAGTTGTTTCGACACTTCAAGCTGTGCACCAAGCATCGTTGTTTCGAGCAATCTAGGAACAAGTATTTGTTTAGGGCAGCAAGTAACCTATACTGCATTCATCTCTAACGGAGGTTTAAGTCCTAGCTATCAATGGAAACGCAATGGAGTGAATGTAGGAACCAATTCATCCACCTACACAAGCAGCGCTATCAGCAACGGCGATGTAATTACCTGCGAGCTCACTAGTAACGCCACCTGCGCCGATTCGCCCTTTGCTACCAGCAACGCACTTACTATGGTTGTAAACAGCATCGCAACGCCGAGCTTTACCCAAGTGCCACCTGTTTGCACGGGAAGCATCATGTTGCCTTTGCCTACCTTATCGAACAACCTCATTTCGGGTACTTGGTTGCCTGCCATGAACAACACCGCTACCACCACCTACACATTTACGCCCGATGCCAATCAGTGTGGAACCACCACTACTATGACCATTGTCGTAAACCCGATCACTATGCCTAGCTTCACTCAGGTATCTGGTATTTGCGCCGGAGAAACCTTATTGCCTTTACCCACCACATCGAACAACGGCATCACTGGAACTTGGTCACCAGCCTTAAACAATACCTTCACCACGACATATACGTTTACACCTAACGGAGGACAATGTGCATCCGAAGGAACGATGACCATTTTCGTAAACCCGAACACCACGCCAAGCTTCACCCAGGTTCCGGCCATTTGCGCAGGAGTTTCCTTGTTGCCTTTACCGACCACATCGAACAACGGCATATCAGGCTCTTGGGCACCAGCATTGAATAACGCCACAACAACTACCTATACTTTTACCCCTGCTGTGGGACAATGTGCTTCCACTGCATCCATGACCATTACAGTAAACCCGAACATCACGCCTAGCTTCTCGCCTGTTGGATCGTATTGCGCGGGACAATCGATTTCGCCATTGCCTACTACATCGCTCAATGGTATTTCGGGTAGCTGGTCTCCTGTGTTGAACAATACAATAACCACCAACTATAACTTCACCCCATCAGGTGGACAATGCGCAACTACTACTAACACAATCATCGTTATAAATGAAAACCCAACAGTAACGCTCACCTTCGATGGGGCGATACTCACTGCAAGTGCTGGCTTTACTGGTTATGTATGGACCTTAAATGGAAACACACTAGCTGATGCCACTACCAATGAGATAGTAGTTGCTCAAGTTGGGCTTTACACGGTTACGGTGACTGATGCCAATGGATGTAACGCCTCCGCTACATTTGAAGTTCAAACGGTAGGACTTGCAAACCCTTCTTTCGGTAATGAATTTAGTTTGCATCCGAACCCTAGCCTTGGCATCACAACGTTAACCCTACTTTGCACCGAAACGCAAACAGCACATATCCGTGTTTTAGATCTTCAAGGAAAAATACAATTCCAGCAAACCAATTCGTTCAATGTCGGTAAAAACGAAGTGCCACTTAACCTCAGTAATTTGGCAGATGGAGTGTATTTTCTTCAATTAGAAAATTCGAATTTCAAACACACCAAACGGTTTGTTAAGATGAGGGAATAGGATTTATAGTTGGAATGTTTGGAAGGTTGATAGGTTGTAAAGCCTATTCAGTAGTTGGATATTCCTATATCGATTTTGTAAGGTTTTTTCTATGTTTTAAAAGCCTTAATCGGAATCTAAAATTCTCTATTCGTTTGAAAAACAGGAACCAATTTTACTTTAAAAATTAGGAACTCAATTAGTATTTAATTGGATACCATAGCATTCAATTGCTCCCAAGTTCCAGCTTGCTGAATGGATAAAGGTTCGAGCGGCATTTTCATGCGAACGTTTTGTAGCACTAAGCCCGATTTATGGCGGCGGCTTGTTTGGATTTCATCAAATTGAAGTTGAAATACGAGTTCGGCATCTACGCTTCTAACTGGACCAAATCGTTCGCGCGTATGAAGCTTCACCCAAGCATCGAGCTGTTGAATTAGTTCGGGAGAAAGTCCTTCGTTGGAACGGGTGATGGAAATGATTTCGGGTTGTCCGGATGCATTTTCACGCCAAACACCAAAGCCACATTCGGTGATGATTTTTTTATTCTTGTCGGGAATTTTGCTCACATAAAGAAGTACTGCATTGATTTCGAATGGTGCAGCTTTCAATTTAAGAAGCGCTTGAGCATCCCATGGAGCATGGAGTTTTTGCAAGGAAATTCCGTCGGCTAGCTTTTCACGAATTTGGGTTTGACATCGTCGTAAATCATCCCAGGATTTGAATTCAATAGCTGGAGCATATTGAAATCCATAATCCTTCACTTTCTTCATTCGCGCTTGCAAACGTTTCCTTCGTTCGAGTAAGGACAAATTGCGGATGTCTTTGTTGCCCTCAAACAACATATCCTGAACGACCAATTTAACAGGCGATCGTTCCATCAAATCGTGACGCATTTTCTTGCTTTGAATGCGTTTAATGAGGTTGGAAAAAAATCCCGGAGTTTCATCATCGGCAGGTTGAACAACTAATTCGGCAATCAATAACGTACCTTCTTCAAAATAGCTGGCAGCATTGCGTACTTCGGGAAAAACATCGGGTAAAAGCTCTTCGTTGCGCGTCCAAAGTTGAATGCCTTTTTTCAGCACGCGGGCTTGAACATGAATTCCCTGAAAGGTAAAAAGTGCTAGCCAATCGCTCGGGTTTCCTAATTGTTCCGGATCTGAGATGATTTCTGAAACCGGACGAAATGGGACATAGGATGGAGCAAAATTGATATCGCTGGATTGTTCCACCATGTTTGACCATTCGTGTATTTCCCATTTTTGGGAGAAGGCTTGGATGAGTTCTGAAATGGGTTTGGTGGTGATAGGTTCGATTGCTTTTGCCGCTTCGACAGGACGAATTTTATATCGAAAAGTGCCTGTGAGCAATTTGTTGAAGATGAGTCTTTGCTCAGCATCCATGCGCTTCCAGAGTTCTGCGATGATTATTTTTTGATTTTCTGGAGTTTCGGTTTTCAGGTTTTGAACTACCTGCATTACTTGTGGCAGTGAAATAGGATCGGGAATGGTTGAATCTGAAATGACCATCGCCAGAGCAGCTGCAGGATCACCAATCATATCGATACTTTCTTCTAATAGCCATTCAGGAATCCCACTTTCTTCGAGCACCCATTGACGAAGCGTTGCCGAAGTGATGCATCGTTCGGGACGATTCTCAAGCAGCAGGTGAAAAGCATGAGCTAAACTTTCTTCATCGACTGATTTTACATAATCGGATAGAATCCGCTCTTTTTGGTTAGCAGCAGCTTGATTGAGGTTGAGGCATAGGCGGGAGAAGGTGTACATTTTTTTTAAATAGAATCTTAATGATTATCGAATAGTTAGAGGCAGTTTAGCTTATCGCAAGAATTTTACATCCTTGAATAGACCATTTCAAATTTATCAATTTCAGAAAATAAGCATATGTAACTGATTCTTCTATTCCTCTATAAAATCGAAGAAATAAAATTGAAGTCTCGTTTCTAGTATCGAATATAATTGGCATTATTCTTAGAAAACCTATTGTATCAGATGTATAGAAATTCTCACGATGAAATTGAATAACATTATATTTTAAATAAGATGGTTTATTCGGAATTTGAAATTCATTATCGCGAAACGTAATTATATCATTTTCATTAATCATATCAAGGTAGTCAGAACGATCAAATGCTATTATTGTGTCGAGCCATTTAATATCAAACATGTGATTTTTCCATGGTGAAATATCAACAGAATCATCCAATTGGAAATCAACAACATTTAATGATTCTTTATCTAAAATATTATAATCTTCAACAAATTTTTCAATGCAAATTGTTCTAATATCTGAAACCTCATCATTAACAATGTTTCTTTGAGAATATCCGAGTTGAATTGCAATTAATATATAGATTAATATTACTCTCATTTCGAATAATTAAGCTGAATTTGAATAGTACAGTTTTTATAGTTGTAGACGTAATAAATTACCCCCTAATTTCATCTCACCGAATAATCTCCACTATTTTATGTTGGGAAAATCCCGATTTCATAATTAATTCAACGATATAGGTTCCTGTTGGAAGCGGCTCCATTGAAATCGTTTCGCCAGAAATTATGTACCGCTCAAATAGTAATTGTCCGGTAATAGAATACACCTGCACGTTGGCGCTTTCTCCTTGAAAATCAATAGTGAGAATGCCTTCCGATGGATTAGGAAACAAACGCATTTCTGCTCCTGTGTTTACTTTTTCAATCCCCGTTAAATCAATCACAACCGTATCGCTCATCTCAACGCGACAATTTCGGGTGTGCAGCGAATAGGACGCGCCATCGCTAACGTGGAGATACAGACTATCGCCGGTTCCGAGCAAAAGGTCATCGCCGGTTTTGAACCAGGTTTTTTCTTCTTGAGCAGTTGTGTCCACCAACCAAACAAATCCATTTCCCCCGTCAACAACTTCAATGTTCGGCTTGCGGATGGGGATCACATACATGTCATCAAAATAGAAGTAAGCACCGCTTCTATAATAAGAGGTAGGAACTTCGGACATGGGCAAAGCATAAATCGAATCCTGATTCATATTTGTATGAAGTGTAAAACCAGAAGCAGTATCCGATAATAAATTCCCCATCACAATATGAGATTCGTTTCCTTGTGCGAGGTAAGGAGTACGCATATGTGCCCATCCCAATGTATCGTATACAACAGATGAATCTTCTTGAGTGAGTGTTGCGATATGATTAATACCCGAAAGCAACCAAGTATTATTCATCACTGGCATTGAATTATGGAAACCTATTGAAATACGATCTGTTCTAATAGTCCAAAACTTTGTTAGTTCAGGAGGTATATAATTAAGATTACGGTTATTCATATATCCTCCTACACAATACAATACCTGTGGTTGCATAGGTTCATTGAGTTCCGCTGCGAAATATTCTCTTCCATGATCTATTTCTTCTTGAAATAAATAAAGACGATTGAAAAAAGCACCATTAAAAATTCCAACAAACCCATTTCCACTATGCGGATATTGAAAGGTTAACCATGTATATGGAAAACTCCAAATTGGTGGAAAGCCTGGAATATTGCATGCATTATAAACATCAGGTGTTCCGTATGCAATACTATCATAGTACCCAAGGTTTTCCCAAGAAGATAGATTCCAAATCCAATCTGAAGAAGGATTACACGTATCTACCAAGTCAAAACTCGGATTGGGAATGAGGTTTTGGGCGTTTACAACTGGAGTAAAAGGCAGGAATACTAGCAGAAATAAATAATAGCGTATGCTGGACATAAAGAATCGAATACGTAAATATACCAAAGCTGTCGCGATAGAAGAGAACAGATAATTTAAGGTGTCGGTTGGTTTGGAGGCGTTCCCTTTTCAGATAAATGCAATTTAAATTGGGGCATTCGTTGACCTCACCCCCTAGCCCCCTCTCCGTCCCGTCACATAGTGATCCCTATGGGATAGGGACCACTATGTGGCAGGAGAGGGGAGCTTTATTGCTGGATTTTTTCGATTACTAGATTTCAGTTCTACTATATTTCAATTTATTCTTTCAAACCGAATGAATAGAAAACGTTTAAACATAAAAAAAGAGGACCGAAGCCCTCTTTTCAATTTTATAAATTCATAGTATTAGTCAATCGCGTTGGCTACTAAGAAATCGCGGTTCATGCGGGCGATGTTTTCGAGGCTAATGCCTTTTGGACATTCTACTTCGCAAGCACCTGTGTTGGTACAGTTACCAAATCCTTCGGCATCCATTACCTCAACCATGCGTTTTACACGAATGTGGCGTTCTGGTTGTCCTTGTGGTAATAAGGCTAGCTGGCTCACTTTTGCAGATACGAAAAGCATCGCAGAAGCATTTTTGCAGGTTGCTACACAAGCACCACAGCCAATACAAGCAGCGGCATCGAATGCTTTATCGGCATCTGGTTTTGGAATGGGTAGGCTGTTCGCATCAACTGCATTTCCAGTATTTACGGATACAAATCCACCTGCTTGAATGATGCGATCGAAGGCAGAACGATCTACCATCAAATCTTTAATCACAGGGAAGGCTTTTGCACGGAATGGTTCAACCGTAATGGTTTCGCCGTCTTTGAATTTACGCATGTGCAGCTGGCAGGTAGTTGTTCCTTCGGCTGGTCCGTGTGCGCGACCGTTAATATGCATGGAGCACATTCCACAAATACCTTCGCGGCAATCGTGGTCAAATGCTACCGGTTCATCGCCTTTGCGAACCAGGTCTTCGTTCAATACATCAAACATTTCGAGGAACGACATGTCTTCCGACACATGATCCATAGGATATGTTTTGAATTCTCCTTTGGCCTGGTTGTTTTTTTGGCGCCAGACTTTCAGCGTGAGTTTCATATGCTTGTTGTTTTAGGTCTGTAAGGATTATTTATAAGAACGTTGAACGAGTTTCACATTGTCGAATACCAATTCTTCTTTGTGTAATTCCGATTGCTGCCCTTCGCCTTTGAATTCCCATGCTGCTACGTAAGCATAGTTGTCATCATCGCGGCGTGCTTCACCGTCTTCTGTTTGATATTCTTCGCGGAAGTGTCCACCACAGCTTTCGTTGCGGTTGAACGCATCATCGATCATCAACTCTCCTAATTCAAGGAAATCCGCTACGCGAAGTGCTTTTTCTAATTCTTGGTTGGTTTCGTTTGCTGTTCCTGGGATACGCACATTGCTCCAGAATTCAGCACGGATATCCTGCACCATTTTCTTGGCTTTCTGCAATCCTTCGGCATTACGCGCCATTCCGCAGTATTCCCACATCACCAATCCTAATTTCTTGTGGAAATAATCAACTGGCTCCTTGCCTTGAACACTCATCAACTTCTGAATCTTATCGGCAATCTCCTTCTCTGCTTTTGCAAATTCAGGATGATCGGTTGGAATCGCTTTCGTACGAATGTCTTTGCTTAGGTAATCACCAATCGTAATCGGTAATACGAAGTATCCATCCGCCAAACCTTGCATCAAGGCTGAAGCACCTAAACGGTTCGCTCCGTGGTCAGAGAAATTACATTCTCCAGTTGCGTACAAGCCTTCGACTGTCGTCATCAAGTTGTAATCAACCCAAAGTCCGCCCATGGTATAGTGAACCGCTGGATAAATACGCATCGGTGTTTGATACGGATTTTCGCCAGTAATCTTTTCGTACATCTCGAACAAGTTTCCGTAACGCGCTTCAATAGCTGGTTGACCTAAGCGTTTGATCGCATCACTGAAATCGAGGTAAACGGCCATTTTAGAAGTTCCTACTCCGTAACCCGCATCGCAACGTTCTTTTGCAGCACGTGAAGCAATGTCACGCGGTACTAAGTTTCCGAAAGCAGGATAACGACGTTCTAGGTAGTAATCGCGTTCTTCTTCAGGAATATCGGCTCCTTTACGTTTATCGTCTTTTTGTTTTGGCACCCAAATACGTCCATCGTTACGAAGTGATTCAGACATCAAAGTCAATTTCGACTGATGATCTCCTGAAACGGGAATACAGGTTGGGTGAATTTGTGTGAAGCAAGGATTTCCGAAAAAAGCTCCTTTTTTATGTGCTTTCCAAGCAGCAGTTACATTTGAACCCATCGCGTTGGTCGAAAGGAAGAATACGTTTCCATATCCACCAGTAGCAAGTACCACCGCATGTCCGAAGAAACGCTCTAGTTTACCTGTAACCATATCGCGAGCAATGATACCGCGGGCTTTTCCATCGATCAATACCACATCCATCATCTCGTGACGGTTGTACATATCGACTTGCTTGCGACCAATTTGGCGACTTAGCGCAGAGTATGCACCGAGCAATAATTGTTGTCCCGTTTGACCGCGTGCGTAGAATGTTCTAGAAACCTGAACACCACCAAATGAGCGGTTATCAAGCAATCCGCCGTATTCACGTGCAAAAGGAACACCTTGAGCCACGCATTGGTCGATGATTGCAGTACTCACTTCCGCCAGGCGATGCACATTTGCTTCGCGAGAACGGTAGTCGCCACCTTTTACTGTATCGTAGAAAAGACGGTGCACAGAGTCACCATCGTTTGCGTAATTTTTCGCGGCATTGATACCACCTTGGGCAGCAATGGAGTGAGCGCGGCGCGGACTATCTTGAAAGCAGAATACTTTCACTTTGTAACCCATCTCCCCTAACGTTGCGGCAGCCGAGGCACCTGCAAGACCAGATCCAACTACAATGACTTCGATGTGTCGTTTGTTGGCAGGATTAACTAGCGGAATGGTAGCTTTATAGCGCGTCCATTTTTCTGCAATGGCTCCTTGAGGAATTTTTGCATCCAATTTCATAGGTCGGGTGATGATTAATTATTCAAAAGGAAAAACAGTGGCATAGCGGCAAAGAGCGCCGGAATGATAATCGCAAAAACACCTACACCAATTCCTTTGATGATGGGAGTGTATTTGTGGTGATTGAGTCCAAGTGATTGAAAAGCACTGGAGAAACCGTGAAATAAGTGGAATGCCAATGCAAACATGCAAACTACGTACAGGGCAACATACCAAACCTGTGTAAAGGCTTCAGAAACGATGAGGTACATGTCTTTGTAGAGGATATCGCTGCCGTCGTAATTGATGGTTGGCATGTGACCGAAATGCATTTCGAACCAGAACGATTTCATGTGAATGACAAGGAAAGTAAGGATAAGCGTTCCTAAGATTCCCATGTTACGAGAGCTCCAAGTAGAACTTTTACTTTGGTTCACAGTAGCATAACCTTGTGGACGGGCACGACGGTTAGCAGCAATAAGCATGAAGCCATCGAGAACGTGAAGGAGAATGAGTGCATAATTGACATAAGACACAATCTTGATGAGCGGATTGTGCGTCATGAAAAAGGTGTATTCGTTGAAGGCTTGTCCGCCGTCGTCTTTAAAAAGCTGCAAGTTTCCGATGCAGTGAACGATTAGGAAAGTACAGAGGAAAAGGCCTGAGAGCGCCATGAGGTATTTACGCCCGAGTGATGATTTAAACAGACCTGCCGAGACAGTAGCCATAAGAAAGGTTGGTTTTTAAGATGGTGTGCAAATGTAGACAGCGAGGTGGTTCATTGCAACATTCCTTTTGTGTGTTTTGAACGGTGTATTAACCGATGAATTGAAAAAATGTTTATTGAATTGGAGTTGATGAAATGTAGAATAGGACGATGATTGCGGCGAAGGCGGCTAGGGAGATTACACGAAAAATATCCCCATTTGCTTATTTAGAATGATACTAAATTGTTGGTGACATTATCGTTTGCAAGGAAAAAGATGAAAAAGAAATGAAGAATGTGTTGTTGAGAATGAAACTGAGGATTAAAATGCTCGTATTAAAATGGATTAAATTTGCAACTGTGCTAATTTTAAACCCATAAGAAAAATGAAAATTTCAAACAAAGTGCTATTGCTTCTACTAGCTGGAAGTGTAACTTTAAGTTCTTGTAAGAAGGACGAAGAAGAACCAGAACCAACACCAGCGCCTACTCCGGCAGCTCCATCAAATCCAATTCCAGCACCTTCGTCAGCGTTTGGAGCTTTGGTAGCTATTCAAACTGCCAACTATGTAACGGTTCCATTTCTTGGTGAAATTAATCAACCAATAGGACTAGGTGTTGCGGTATTTGGCAATTTGGTAAGTCCTGGTTATGTAGATGGAGGTACGGTTACATTGAATGGTTCTGCTCTAACCAAACAATCTAACAGTTCATACGTGTATACACCTTCTGCAACTAATGCAACAGGTATTGATTTAGGTGATGAATCACATTGGGTAGTTTCGGGTAATTCAACGACAACAGTACCTGCACTTGATTTAATGACACCGAGATCTATGCCTACTGGTCCTAAGTATAGTGGAAGTACAACAATTCCAATTAATGCTGAATTTACGTTGAGTTCATCGGTAACAATTGCAGATGCTGATTCGATTTATTACAGTGTGATTGGAAATGGGGCTACTGTACAAAAAGTAGTTGCAGGTAATATTCAATCAGTAACATTCACTGCAGCAGAGATGACAACTTTAACAGCTGGTGGCGGTTATGTTCAAATTGCACCTTATAATATTTCCGCCCAAACAGTTGGAGGAAAACAATTCTATTTAGTAAATGAATCTGTTACAACTAAACAGGTTACATTTAACTAATACGAAATATTAGAATTTTAAAAGCCGCTCTAATCAGAGCGGCTTTTTTTGTTCAATAGGGTTAATTCACCCTTTTCAACTATTTCATCTGAAATTTGAATCGATTGAATTACATTTACCCAATCGGGGGCGATATCCTTTTTTACTGTAAAGGATGATTTTATGATGTTAAAGAGATTTGTGCTGTTGATCGATGATGATCCGGTATTGATATACATAGTAGAACAACAATTCAAGAAGCAGTTGCCTTGCGACGAGCTATTATCATTTCAGAGCGCTGATGAAGCATTGGATTATTTAAGTAATCCTCTAAGTACTTTACCGGATTTAATATTACTGGATATTAATATGCCAGATAAGAATGGTTGGGATTTTCTCGAGATTATAAATGATGGTTCTTGGGATACTACTCGAGTTCCCAAAGTAGCTATCTTATCTTCTTCAGTTGATCCTTTGGATCATACTAAATCGGAAAAGTTTTCTAATGTGGTTAGTTTCTTAACCAAACCGTTGAACTTAGATACCCTTAAAACGATATTGAATAATTCGACTACCGAAGAAATAAGTCAACCCCTAAGCTAATGTTCCTTTAACTTTAATAAATAAAGGTTCTCCATGGGTTAAAATAAAAAACTCCCTCAATAAATAATTGAGGGAGTTTTTTATTAATAGTTGTTTGCTGATTAGCGCTTTACGATTCTCTTTACCAGATTCACTTGATCATTTAAGATTTGAATGGTGTATATACCTGGTAATTGGTCTTTTAAATTGATTTCGTAATTAGTTAAATCGGTGTTTTTCAATTCAACTGATCCAACAAGAGCACCGGTTGCATCTGTAATATTCAGCGTGTAATTACCAGCTTTTGCGTTCGGTAATTTAATGCTCAAATTATCTACAACTGGATTAGGGTAAACCTGAAGATCAGAATTATCACCTCCTGCAAATTGAACCATTTGAGGATCATATTCGCGACGTGTTCCATCAAAATCAGTTTGGACAAGACGGTAATATGAAATCCCGTTCAAAGGTTTTGTATCAAATGTTTGATATGATTTTACTGCATTTGAGTTTCCAGCACCAGTAACACGAACTACTTCTTCGTAAGTAATCAAATCAACACTACGTTCAACTGTGAAGAAGTGATTATTGACTTCGCTTGCAGTGTTCCAGTCAAGCTCTACTTGATCAGCCTTTGCTTCCGCTTTAAAGCTTAACAATTCAACTGGTAATGGATTATCGGTATTTTGTGAAGCCATAGTGAAAGGACTAAAGCTAGTAACAGCTCCAGATGTTGCGATAGTTGAGCCAACAATTCCACCATTACCATGATCTTTCCAAGTTGTACCATTCCAGCGAACAACTTGCAGAGTTGCGGTATTGTTAATACCACCCGATACTGCATTATCCCAACTTAAAGTTACAACCACATTAGATGAACCTCCTGTACGATTTAGAATCCAATACTCATTAGTACTGATGTGATTTATCGATCCATCTTTTGATGAGTGTGAATAGGAACCATTGGAGTTAGACATAAAATACTCAGCTGTAAAATGATCTGTCGCAACAGCAGGAGCTGCAATTTGTATTGCACGATAATATCCAACCTTTCCTACAGGGAATGTAAATGCATCGTTTCCAATTTTACGCATCGGTCCATTAATATAGGAACTATTTGAAGCACCAGTTGCCGTTACGTTATCGTTAAGGATAAGTAAATTGGTTGATGTTGTAGTCATTGTACCTGATGTAAGGATCAACGAGCGAGTAAGTGTAAGACTGAAGTTTGGAGTAACTGTACCAGCTGATTTATTCAATTCAAGATTCACAACAACTGGAAGTTTACCTGCATCTGCATTAAAAGCTTGAGCTCCAGAACCGTCAAAAACAAGTCGGCCAGTTGTACTTCCTGCAAGCGTATAAGTAATAAGTGTTGTAGAGCCTGCAGAAGAAACATCACCTGCAAATGTAACAGCTGTTGAATAAGCTGGATACAATCTAGCGGCAGTTGTAGAACGAAAAGTTACATTACCATTATAATCATCAGGTGTTGTAGTAGCCAATCGCCATTCTCCCGTTCCAGTGCTATTAATGATGGTAGTTCCATTGAACACATTTCCTCCAGTACAACCTACCGTTGCTGTTCCATTATTACGTAGAGTTGTTGTTCCATTAAATGTACCTCCGTTTAAGAAAAACTGGTTGAAGTTCATATCCACAGTTCCTGCGAATACAGTTCCTGTTTCCATATAAGCTTGAACGTTAGCAGTTGTGTTACTTAAGGTAATTGCTGCAGTTCCTGTTTGAACAAAACGACGGAAGCGTAATGATCCAGAAGTAAAAGTTCCTAAAGCTAATGATGCAGTCCCAGTTAAAGTTGATGAACCATTAGTTCCTTGACCGAAACGAATTCCACCAGAAGTACCAGTAGAAGACATCGTGATTGTTCCATTGAATGTTGTTCCTACACCATTGTGAGCCAAGTAAAGTACTGCAGCTGCTCCAGAACAATTAAGTGCTAATGTTGAGTTATATGTATCAACAGTCGTATTACTTTGAATCCAAGAACCTGCACCAGTTACATTTAAAGTTGTAGCACCATTAAAGGTATTTCCGCCATTACAATATATACCAGTACCTCCATTTTGAGTAAAAGTACCTGCAGCGAATGTAGACCCATTTAGATAAAGCTGAGGAGCTGTAGCAGTCATAGTTCCTGTAAACGTATTCCCGGTTTGCAGATAAATGGCGTTGGTTGTTCCTCCAATAATCAACGAGTGCGCTGTTGTTCCTAATTGAGTAACATTACGGATATAAAGTGACCCAGAAGTGAATCCAACAGCTGTAGAAGTAAAGCTAACACCTGAGGCAATTCGAGCAGTTCCCGTTCCTTGTCCTATACGAATCCCTTGAGAAGAACCAGACGACAAGAAAGTAACATTTCCGTTAAATTGCGTAAGAGCTCCGGTTTGCGCTAAGTACAAGACACCTGAGCCAGTATTTCGTGCTGATAAAGTGCTATTATAAATGTCTGCACTTGTATTTGAATGTGTCCAAGAACCAGATCCACTCACAACTAATGTAGTAGCACCATTGAATGTGTTAGCTCCAGAGCTATTGATCGAAGTTGAACCGTTCTGAGTATATGTACCAGCAGCGAAAGTTGATCCGTTAAGATATAACTGAGGAGCTGTGGCAGTCATTGTCCCAGTAAAAGTATTCCCAGTTTGGAAATACAAGGATGAAGTAGCTCCTCCCAAAATGATTGAATGAGCTGCAGTTCCTAATTGAGTAGTATTACGAATACGTAAAGAACCAGTTGTAAATCCAAGTGCTGTAGATGAGAAACTTATTCCTGATGCAATACGTGCTGTTCCAGTTCCTTGTCCGATATAGATCCCTTGAGAACTTCCAGAAGAAAGGAAGGTAACATTACCATTGAATTGAGTAATTGCTCCAGTTTGCGCAAGATATAAAATACCAGAACCTGTATTTTGAGCAGTTAAAGTGCTGTTATAAATATCTCTAGAAACGTTTGAATGAGTCCAATTGGCAGTACCACTTAAAACAAGTGTTGTTGCTCCGCCATAAGTATTACCACCACTACAATTGATTGAGAAAGCTCCAGTTTGTTCTAAACGAGTTGTTCCCTGGAAAGTAGTTCCATTCACGTAAAACTGAGGTGCTGTAAATGTGACAGCTCCATTAAATGTATTTCCAGACTCCAGGTAGAAAGAAGCTGAAGCTCCAGTAATATTAAGTGTTTGAGCAGTTGCTCCTACTTGGGTTAGGTTACGAATACGAAGCGAACCAGCTGAAAATCCACTTCCTCCAACCGAAATTGTTTTGGTTGCAGCCAAAGTTGACGTTCCATTATTGTTCCCGATACGGATACCAGCAGCTCCATTATATGAGTTTAGAACGATATTCCCATTGAACTGATTCCCCGCTCCTGTATGTGCAAGGTTTATTTGAGCATTAACTCCAGAAGCATTTACAGTAAGATTATTCTGAAAGATGTCTGCCGTAGTGTTTCCTAATGTCCAAGTTGCAGTACCCGAATTTGTTAGTGTAGTAGCACCAGTAAAAGTACATCCTCCCGAAGAAGTTGCTGCTGCAGCACCTGTTTGTGTTAAACCTAGGGTACTTGCGAATGTGGTTCCATTCAAATAGATTAAAGGAGCTGAAGTAGTTACCGCGCCATTGAAAGTAGAACCTGATTCATAATATATGGTAGTTGTTGTTCCTGTAGCATTTAAAACTTGAGCCGTTCCTCCTGCTTGAGTGAAATTTCTTAAACGAACAGAACCTGCTGAAATACCATCAGTTCCAGCAGAAATGGTGTAAGTAGCGGCAAGTGTTGATGTACCACCTGATTGACCGAAGTAAACTCCACCTGAAGCGTTTGTTGAATTTAATTGAATGTTTCCATTGAAAGTACTTCCAGCAACAGTGTGAGAAACATATAAAATACCTGTATTTAAGCTAGAAAAGGTAGAAGCAGCATTAAAAGTATTCGCTGAAGTGGTAGCTAATTGCATCCATCCGGTTCCCGCATTAATAATTGTTGCAGTATTATTGAATGTTGTTGCACCCGTCCAAGTATTATTCCCTGCACCATTTTTACGTAAGCTAGTTATACCGTTAAAAGTACCTCCATTTACTATTAATTGAGGAAAATTAAAATCTACATTTCCATTAAACACAGAACTTCCTTCAATTCTGAAAAGTGAAGTCCCCGTAGTTTGAGAAAGAGTTTGTGCAGTATTTCCTGTTTGGGTGAAATTCCGAAGGATTGTGCTTCCAGTAACTAATCCAGTAACTCCTGCGGTGATAGCATAACCATCAGCTAAAGTGGAGGAGCCATTGTTTTGGCCAAAACGAATACCTTGACCTGAACCAGAAGAGTTAAGTATAAGGTTTCCATTAAATTGGTTTCCTGCAGCAGTATGTGCTAAGTAGAATATTGCATTACCTGTTTGGCTAATAGTAGTTGTTCCGTTAAAAATATCGGCATATGTATTACCAAGAATTACTTGTCCTGCTAAAGGATTATTAAATGTAAAATTACCATTGAATGTACAACCTCCAGAACATGAATTAGCCGTTGCTGCACCTTTTGTATAAGTAAAATCACCATTTATGGTAGCACGATCAAGATTAATATTTGGATAAGTAAGAGTAACAGGTCCATTAATTTCAGTTCCCAACAAAAAAGCAATTGTAGATGAACCTGAGCTTTGAGTTAGAGTAAGACCATCTGTTCCTAAGCGAGTTACTCCACGTAAATTAAGTGGTCCTGCTGTAAAGCCATTGTTAAAAAAAGCGATATTACTACTTGCAGAAATAATAGTTGTACCACCACCTGAACCGAATCCAATTCCACCAGTACTTGTATTATTTAGAAATAAGTCGGCATTGATTTCGTTTCCAGTACCAGTTACACCAATTGAGGCCGAACCTGTGGTTGAGTTGTTATCTATATACAAATCATCATTGAAAATATCAGGCAAAGTGCTTGACATCGTGAAACTACCGTTTCCATTTACATTGAGGTTTACGACACCATTAAAAATATTCCCACCTACCGATGTATTGTTTGAAGCAGAAACTTTAGTGGCAGTTAACGTATTGTTGAATGTTGTTCCTTGAAATGAAAGATTAGGAAACTGTATTGTAATTGGGGCATTAAAAACTGAGTTTAACTGGAAAGCAAAAGTTGCGGTTCCAGTTGTTTGTGTGATTGTTAAAGGAGTTGTTCCCAATTGAGTGAAATAGCGAAACCCAAGTGTTCCTGCAGTACAGCCGTCGTTCCATAGTTGAATCGTTTTAGTTGATGCAAGGGTTGATGTTCCACCGTTATTACCAAAATTAATCCCGGCAGCATTCATATTAATGTATATGTTGCCATTGAATTGATTTCCAGCTGCTGTACGAGCCAACATAATAGAACCTGTTCCCGATTGATCATCGAGAAATAGGTTTGCATTAAAAATATCGGGAGACACTTCCCCCAAGATTAAGTTTCCACTGTTATTTTTGGTTATATAAACTGCAGCATTGAATGTACATCCACCATTTCCAGTAATATTTCCACTACCTGTTTTAGTTACTCTTAACGTATCATTAAAAGTTGATCCACTTAAATGAACGAAAGGAAATGAGCATGTTACTTTACCATTAAAAGTTGAATTAGGTTCAAAACGAACACGACCTGAAGAAGAACCTGTTAGTACTATAGCAGTTGTTCCTAATTGGGTTAAACCTCGTAAATCGAGTTCTCCATTAGTAAAACCTGATGCACCTACCACAATAGTTTTTCCAATAGCAAGAGATGAAGTCCCGCTTGATTGACCAAAACGTACTCCACCTGTCCCGGTTGAGTTTACAGTAATATTTCCTTTGTACTGAGTACCTGCTGCTGTACGAGCTGGGTAAAGCGCTCCATTTCCTAAAGCACTAAAAACAACAGCTTGATTATAGGTACTTGCTGTTGTATTCTCCAAGTAGATATAGCTTGTTGAATTATTTATGATTGAAACTGTGTTGTTGAATGTACAACCACCATTACAAGCATCATTACCTCCACCAGTTTTAGTTAAGGAAACAGTACCATTAAAGGTACCACCATTAAGCAGGAAACGATTACCTGAGTATATCACATTAGCGTTAAATGTGGTATTTGTAAACGTTACAGAAGCACCTGTTAAAGATAGAGTTCCATTCGTAACCGTTCCTCCCGTAAAAACACAAGTTCCAGTTATTGAAATGGTAAATCCGGCCAAATCCAACGTTCCATTGGTTAAGGTCAGATTTTGAATTCCGGGATTTTCCTCCCAAACAGGCTGATTGACAGCCGCGCTATTGATGGTTACATTGTCTAAGGTACCCGGCACCCCAGCCGGAGACCAATTAGACGGATTGCCCCATTCGTTTGAAATTGCACCGTTCCAGGAATAATTAGCTGCGTTTACAGCTTGAATCCCCCCCAGAAAGAATGCAAACACAAAAGAGAGAACATGAATTTGGTAGATTTTCTTCATGATGCTATTTGGTAGATTTGTTTTGCAGGACAAAGATGAATCCCCGCACCTAGGTAGTACACCCCACACGACGTAAGCTCTTGCTCATGTAAGATGTTATGAAATAGCCCACCCGTCATTTAACCGTATTAGCGACATGTGTATATTTATATTTACATGATATTTAGATACTTAGACGACATATTACTAATAGTAAAAAATACAATTACTCTCAAATTTCGCTGTAAGAAAATTGGATTTTGTAAAAAATGATACAATTCTATGCCTCCCATTTTAGCAAGTAGTTAAAAACCTTACATGGGTATTTTATGGTAAGAAGGAGTTTTTTTGATTTTTCGCTAAAAAACATCTCAAAATTTTGGCAGAAAAGGTTTGGGATGTAAGAAATGTATCTAACGCATCTTCAATCAGATACAAGAATTGGTTATTTTAGCGTTACGATTGAAAAACTAGGATGCTATGTATTACCATCCAAATGAAGAAGAGGGCGTTTTACCTTTTGTTAAAGCAATTCGAGTAATTGCAGTAATCAGTTGTTTGTTTGCTTTATGCCTTTTGATTGATTTCTTCCTTCCTGAAAAGTGTAAAGAAGAAGTTGTTCGTCAACGTATATATCTAAAGGAGAACAATCGATTTGGAGGAGATAATTATGAACTGAAGTTAGTAACGAGTTCATTTGTTATTCAGGCGAAACCAGAGCTTTTCAAAGATGCTCCAGAACAAACTCGATTACGTATATATCATTCTCCTGTATTTGGAACGATTAAGTCGGTATGTGGTAATAGAATCCCGAGTGGGGAAACATTTCGCCACGAAGCAGAATTACCGGTTTATAGAGGATATGCTTCATTCCCCATTTCGTTATTATGCTTGTCCTTATTTACTTTATTATATAAAAAGGATGAGGTCATTTCTTATGGTTCTGGGATAATAACAGTAATAATCCTTCTTACCATTTTAATGATATTCTAGTCTAGTACTACTTTCGATTAACTTTGCTGCATGTTAAAAGGAGCAGCGCATTTTTTTTCTTGGGTTTTTCAGCCTTTGCTTATACCTATATATGGTGCATTGCTTTTCTTGAATTTGCCTTTTTACGCATTTTCCCTTTTATCGGATCAAGTAAAATGGTATGTATTGGTTTGCAATGCCTTGTTTACTTTTATCATGCCTGTAACACTCATACTTCTCATGCTCAAGATGGGAATGATAAGTTCGGTCCAGCTTAATAAACGAGAAGAAAGAAAATATCCAATCATTTTCACAGCAGTGTTTTATGTAATGAATTATTACTTCCTGAGTAAAATTCACTTACCTGCCCCTTACCTATTCTTCCTACTTGCGGGCTTGTTTTCATTATTGGCTACTTTGCTTATTACTTATTACTGGAAGATTTCTATTCACATGACAGCTCTGGGAGGACTTTGTGGAGCATTTTTACTACTCAGTTTGGTTTGGCCGATTGATTTACGAATCCTTCTGGGAATATTATTCTTAGTTGCTGGTATAACAGGTACTTCACGTTTGGTACTTAATGCACATACACCAGCACAAGTAGCCGCGGGATTTGCAGCAGGATTTTTCCCTCAAATTTCCCTTTTAATGCTTGTTTGAATTTATTTCTTAGCCACCCTTTTTTAATAAAGCCTCTATGCATAAGCATTAGAAGTAGCTCTTGCATTTAGATTGAATCTAAATGTTAATAAGTCATTAATGTTCGTTGTAATTTTTTTGTAGATTGCATTCAACAGAGGAATCCCGTTTGAAATCTACCCATTTCAAGATGATTTAACTTGTTAATAAAGTAGACTCAATCTACAATTATTCATAGAATCAACTCAAAATGCCTATGGCAAGAAAGCTACCTCTACTTTTTATATTGCAATTTCCACAAAGAGCTTTCCTTTTCGTTTTTGAATGTATAGCTTCAAATCTATTTATTAAATTAAACTCCAAACCAATAACATTTGGCTTAATACTTTTGTTTTCATGTGCCTTTGGAAATATTTCTATTGGGCAAACAGATAAACAACATTTTATTCTGCATTTTCAAGATGATAAAGAAAATGCAGATGTGTATGTTCATGCTTTACAAGAATTTGGATCTCTAGACCAATACAGATTTAAAGATACAAGACGCACTATACATTTCCAGAAAAGGAATGTTAGTGTTGAATTATATTCTGCAGATGAGCTTAAAACACTTTATGGAAAAAGAATAAGTCCATTTACTATTCTTGACAAGAGTAAAGCTACTGCTGTTGAATTTGAACTAAGTCCGCAAGGCTTAATTAAAGTGCAATTATTAAAATAGTTGACACAGATTAGCCATGCTAAAACAAATATTCCTTTTAGTTAATTTGACTTTGTTTCTAGGGTATAATGCTCTAGCACAGGCAATTAATATGGGGAATTTGGGTGTGGTTAATGATGCTTGCGGTAGTACTTTTTACGATAATAGTGGGCCCGGTGTTAATTACTCAAATAATCAATTTCTAACTGCCACATTTTGTGCACCTGCTGGCCAGGTAATTACATTCTCGTTTTCGGATTTTGCTTTAGAGGCAGGCTTTGATTTTCTTGACATTTATAATGGTCCATCAACAGCATCTCCACTATTAGGTTCATTCACTGGAAATTTGAGCCCAGGAATAATATCTTCCACTTTAGGAGGCTGTTTAACTTTTCAGTTTTCATCTGACGGTATAACTAGAAGAAGAGGTTGGATAGCAGCTATCACATGTGGTGACCCTCCTCCTACTAATAATAATGGCGATTCCTGTCCCAATGCTACACCATTTTGCACGGGAACTAGTTATTCATTTCAAAACAATACCAATGTTGCTAGTCTAGGCACTATTAATTGCCTTGTTACTACTCAAAATCCAGTTTGGTATTACATGCAAATTGAGAATTCAGGCAATCTCGATATAGACATTGAACAATATCGGGCAAATGGAAACGCGATAGATATAGATTTCAATTTATGGGGCCCATTTACTTCAACTACTGATGGTTGTACCCAGATTTCAAATGGGACAGCCCCAAATGTTGATTGTAGTTATTCTTCATCAGCATTTGAACAAGCAAACATACCTAATGCACAAACAGGCGAATTCTATATTCTATTACTAACTAACTATTCAAATGCTCCAGGTACAATTACATTTAATAGCACATCTGGAAGCACAGCTACAACTAATTGTGACATACTTTGTCAAATTATTTCCTTAACAGCAATTCCATCCAATTGTGACGCTTCTACTAATACATATTCTGTTAGTGGACAGATTGTGTTGCAAAACCCTCCAGCATCAGGAATCCTAAGTATTTCTAGTAGCTGCGGAGGCACAACCACTTTTAGTGCACCATTTGCTAATCAAATTAACTATACCATTCCTGGAATCACTTCTGATGGTAATTCCTGTGTAGTTACAGCTAGCTTTTCTGCTGATGCTACCTGTACAATTACATCTAATTACACAGCACCTGCATCATGCTCTAGTGTTTCTTTGCTTTGCCCTAGTTATTCTTCAACCTCTGTAAGTCCAACAACTGCATGTTCCAATCAGACCTATTATTTAGAAGTTGAAAATACTGCTTGTAACGGACAAATAAATTTCAACGTCGTTGGAAACTATGGATCTATCGATTATGATGAGATCACTTGGACTGTAACGAGTAATCTTACAAATGGTGTTATTGCATCGGGAGGACCAGGAACAAATGGCTCTAATTTCAATACAGCATTCGGTCCATTTGATCCCAGTATAGTAGGAACAATTTTTACGTTAGAAGTATTTGATTCATTTGGAGATGGTTTTAATGGAACGGGTGGTTTTGTTCAAATCCAACAAGGAAGTAATGTTATTACTGGACCTATAACTGGGAATTTTGGGTTTCTTACAAATTCAATCTTTGGTGCCAACATAAGTGTTTCGGCAGCTACTATTACCATAAATACACCTGCTGGTCCTGTCATTCAAACTGTTCAAAATTGTTACGACTTTAGAGTTCCTATAAGTATAAATAACACAAATTATTGTAATACTATTAGCGTAAATCTACCTTGGACGATAACATGTAATTCAACAGGGGCAACGCTTTCAAGTGGAACAAATAATTTAGTTGTTTATCCAACATTACCCGTATCAACTAACGATTTAGTAAGTATTAATTGGAACTCAACTGATTGTGAATGGGAGGTAGTAGGCAATAATGATTGTGATCAAAGTGATATTGGTACTGTATTTTCAATTTCTCCAGATCCTTCCAGTATAAATGGTACTGGATGTAATTCTTCTACCCAAGTTTTTGATGTTACATATATTGGAATAAGTGGAGGTCCGAATTGTTGTACAACAGGTGGTCCACTGATTCCAATTACAGTTAATACACCTTATCCACACGGTAGTTATACTGCTGCGAATTCTCCCTTTGGAGGAATTAACAATGCTGCTTATTTGTCTATTCCTGCAAACGGAATTGGCGGTAATGCAAACTCGGTAACACTAAATATTGATATGTCAGGATTTTGTATGGATCCTGCAGGACCTAATGGGGGAGCAGATTATTCCTATTGGGTAACTGTATTTGTAGATGGAAATATCGTTTCAGATTTTAATACCGTAGATCCAGGTCCATCAACATATAGCCAAACCTTAACATTGGCTGATATTCCAAGTGGATTTAATTCAAATAGTATTATTGAAATCTATATATACCCTAATATTTTTACAAGTCCTTCTGGAGTAATTTTTCAAACATATAATCCTACAGCTAATTGTGCTTCATTAGGAAATGGAATATGGACAGCGAGTTCAATTACGGCAAACCTTCAAGTTGATTTTACTGAACAAGAACCAACACCAGCTACTTGTTTATATTCCTCATCGGCTCTTCAATCTTGTTGCATACCCGTTTCTGTAACTAACGGTAGTGGAACGATTTGTTCTGGGGGCAGTTTAACAAGTTTAACTACATGGACTAATAGTGTAGAAGCTTCCAATCCAAATTGTTTAGTTTATTCATCAGTTTTACCTGTTGCAGGAAGTATTTTACCTGATAATACTTTACCTGATGGAATAAACAATGGATCTACTAATATTTTTCAAAATGTAAGCGCTTATTCCTATTGTGATGCTGATAATAGCAGTACAATAAACGCTGGTGATACTTATACATTAATTAGCTCCTTTACACTTACGGTTAAACCACTTGCCAATTCAGGTTCAAATGGTTCAGTTACTGCATGTTCAACGGGTGGAAATATAAATTTATTTGACTACCTAGGGGGGAGCCCTTTTACAACGGGCTCTTGGTCAGGACCTAGCACTTTGTCGGGAGGGCACTTAGGTACATTTAATCCCGGAGTAAATAGTGCAGGCACCTATTCATATGTCGTTTTAGGATCTCCACCATGTTCAAATAGTATTTCAACTGTTACAGTCACAATTTCCACCATTTCCGCTTCAATCAGTTATACAGGGGCTCCGTTTTGCAATTCTATTAGTTCAACTCAATTGCCTGTTATCACAGGAACTACAGGAGGCACTTTTTCTTCAAGTCCTGCAGGTTTAGTTATTAATTCCAGTACTGGAGCAATTACTCCTTCTTCAAGCACTCCTAATACATACACTGTTACATATACAATTCCTGCTTCAGGTTCTTGTCCTTTATTCTCAACAAATAGCTCCGTCGAGATTATAAATGCTCCTGATGTAAATACCGATTTGACTTCCTATTCAACTTGCACTGGACCTACAATTGCCACTGCTGGAACTTACACCATCAATATTACATCAACTACTCCTGGAGCTACTTTTACTTGGTCAGGTTCTGATGGATCATCTGGTTCTGGTACTCCAATTAATTATCCTATCGCTAATAATACGTGTACTGATCAAACAGTTACTTTCACTATTACTTCTACAGCAAATGGATGCTCGTCAGCACCTATCACTCGAGTATTAACACTAAGACCAAAACCAGTTGCAACATTTACAGTAAGTCCTGATCCAGTTTGTTCAAATAGTACAGCTACCGTTACTTTCACTGGTACAGCCTGTCCAGGTTCTACCTTCAATTGGACATGGCCTTCTGGTGTAAATGTCGCAAGTGGCTCAGGAGCTGGGCCATATACTATTAATTTTAGTTCTTTTGGAACATTTAGTCTTGGGCTTCAGATTGTTGGACCAGTATCTTTAGGTTCTTGTACCTCTGCACTTTTTAATCAAGATATAACAGTAGTTGAAGCACCAAATGCTGGTTCAAACGCTACATTAAGTGTATGCTCTAATGGTTCAGCAGTTAATTTATTTAGTGCTTTGGGCGGCACTCCGAATACAGGAGGAACTTGGACTGGAACGAGTACATTGACTGGAGGTGATTTAGGAACTTTTACACCGGGAGTAAATGCTGCTGGAACTTATACATACACAGTAAACGGTTCAGCACCTTGTAGTAATGCAACTGCTACTGTTACAGTTTCTGTTACAACTGCACCTTTAGCATATTTCACTTATCTAGGTGCTCCTTATTGTCGAAGTATAGTTGTTCCTCAATCTCCAATTATAACCGGAACAACAGGTGGAACATTCACGTCTAGTCCTGCTGGATTATCTATTGTTGCTGGAACAGGAGTAATTATGCCTTCTTCAAGTTTGTCGGGAACATATACCATTACATACACCATTCCGGCATCTAATCCTTGTGCTGAATATTCAGTAACTCAGACTGTTGTTATCAATGAAACTCCTTTAACACCCAGCCTAGTTCCAAGTCCACCTTGTGCTGGTCAATCATCCACATTTACTGCCGAAAATGGGATTTGGTATGAGTTTACACTTAATGGCACTCAAGTTCAAGCTCCTTCAGATTTAAACACTTATACAAGCGGAATTTTAAATACAAATGATAAAATTTGTGTTTACTCATATCCGTTACCTCCTTTCCATTTTGAAGGTAATATAACAGAAGCGGAATGGGGTAATCCTTTAGCTACATCTGCTGGTGGTCCAACTACAAGTGGGTTTGGGGCTGGTAATAATCTTGATGCTATCTATTTGCATAATAGCAGTGGATACTTATTTGGAGCTGTTGCAAGCAATGTGGTTAATAACTCCAATAATCGAGTATTGGTTTTTATTGATTGTCAATCGGGAGGATATAATAGCCTCGCATCGTGGACAGTTCGAACAAATGCTCCTTATTACTCAGTTGAAAATTTAAGTAGTAATATAACTTTTGATGTAGGATTTACACCTGAGTACATTTTGGCTATGAATCAAGCTGGTGGTGATGCCTTTTTTGATTTATATAACATGGTAACCAATACCAATATTTATTTAGGTTCTGACTTAAGTTCAACCTTGCTAGGTTTTATTGGTAATACTGGAGTTGGGGATTACATTAAAGGGTTTGAGTTTGCCATACCTATGATTTCTTTAGGTAATCCAGCAGGTACAATTCGGTTCTTTACCATGATGGTTAACGATCCAGGTGCTGTTCCTCCAACTTTTGTTAGTAACCAATTTCTAACTCATGCTGGATCGGCAGAAAGCAATTATGCTGATGGGACAATAAATTTTGCATCGGCTACACCTAATCCTTTAAGTTATACATTAAGTGAAGATTGCAAAACACAAACATGTGTAACAGCTGGTAATCCTATAACTCCAACATTCACTTCAGTTGCACCTATTTGTTCGGGCGGAAGTCTAACTGCTTTACCAACCACGTCCAACAACGGTATCACTGGAACTTGGGCACCTGCATTAAATAACACAACCACAACAGTTTACACGTTTACACCCGATGCTAGTTTTTGTGCTAATACAACAACTTTAACAATCACAGTTAATCCATCCATTACTCCTACATTTTCTACAATATCTCCAATTTGCTCAGGTGCTAGTTTATCGGCTTTGCCAACGACATCAAACAACAGTATTACTGGAACTTGGGCACCAGCACTCGATAATACAACAACTACCACGTACACATTCACGCCAACTGCTGGACAATGTGCTACCACAACGACTTTAACAATCACAGTTAATCCGAATGTAACACCAACATTCACGGCGGTTGCTCCTATCTGTTCGGGTGGTAGTCTTTCGGCTTTGCCAACGACATCAAACAACAGTATAACTGGAACTTGGGCTCCAGCACTCGATAACACAACTACCACCACTTACACATTCACGCCAGATGCTGGACAATGTGCTACCACAACGACTTTAATGATTACGGTTAATCCGAATGTAACTCCAACATTCACGGCGGTTGCTCCTATCTGTTCGGGAGCAAGTTTATCGGCTTTGCCAACGACATCAAACAACAGTATAACTGGAACTTGGGCTCCAGCACTCGATAACACAACTACCACCACTTACACATTCACCCCAGATGCTGGTCAATGTGCAACGACTGCTACTTTAACAATAACAGTTAATCCATCCATTACTCCTACATTTTCTACAATATCTCCAATTTGCTCAGGTGCTAGTTTATCGGCTTTGCCAACGACATCAAACAACAGTATCACTGGAACGTGGGCACCTGCTCTCGATAACACAACTACCACCACATACACATTCACGCCAGATGCTGGACAATGTGCTACGACTGCGACATTAACGATCACAGTTAATTCGAATGTCACTCCAACATTCACGGCAGTTGCACCAATTTGTTCGGGTGCTAGTCTTTCGGCTTTACCAACAACTTCCAATAATAGTATCACCGGAACTTGGGCACCAGCGCTTGATAATACAACAACTACCACGTACACATTCACACCAACGGCTGGTCAATGTGCTACCACAACGACTTTAACGATTACGGTTAATCCGAATGTAACTCCAACATTCAATCCTATTGGTCCATTTTGTCAGAATGCAATTCCAACCTCTTTACCTTCCACATCAACAAATGGCATCACAGGTACTTGGTTACCTGCAGTGATTTCGACAAGTACGGTAGGAACATCTTCCTATGTTTTCACGCCTGATGCTGGTCAATGTGCCACATCAACTTCAGTTAGTGTTACGATTGCGACTCAAATAAGTCCAACCTTTATTATTCCTTCCTCTTTCTGCTTAAATGAAGTCCCACCATCTTTAACAGGCACATCTAACAATGGAATAACAGGAACTTGGTCGCCATCAACCATTTCAACAAGTACAGGAGGAACCGTTACTTATACTTTCACACCTGATGCAGGACAATGTGCGGATGTCTTCACGATTGACATAACAGTAAATAACCTCACCCTACCTACATTCAGTTCAATACCACCATTTTGTAGTGGAAGTACTGCTCCAACATTACCAAGTACCTCAAATAATGGAATTACAGGAACATGGTCTCCTGCGACAATCAACAATACAACTTCTGGAACTTACACATTTACACCTGATTTAGGACAGTGTGCTTCTTCCACAACCCTAACAACCACAGTCAACCCATTACCAGTCACTACACCAATTTACCACGATTAAACTCAATGCTATGAGAAAAATTCAACTCTTGTTGCTAATGATTTTCGGGCTACTTGCCGGCCAGAAGTTATTGGCACAAACCGATGCAACCGACCCGCAGGTTATTTGCGTTGGAGAAACTCGACCCTATCGGGTAGATTATCTCGAAAATGGTGGCGCAGGAACTACAGGATCAACATATGCTTGGTCTATCCTAACACCTGGTTTTTTAGGTACAATCTCTACTAACCAAGGACCTGGAGCTAGCAGTAATGCGATTTCCATAAACTGGGGTGCAACCGCTCCGGGGCTTTATGTTCTACAGGTGATTGAAACGAACAGCGGTTGTCCGGGCGCTCCAATGCAACTGAATATTCAGTTAACTCCTTTAATAACTCCAACATTTGATCCTATCGGTCCTTTGTGTCAAAACTCAGTGGCGCCTACTTTACCAACAAGTTCGACCAATAGTCCGGCAATCACTGGTACTTGGGATGCGGCTATAAGTACCACAACAGTTGGTACAGTTGTTTACACATTCACTCCTGCGGCAGGACAATGTGCTACAACTACAACGCTATCTGTTACGGTGACCGATCAAATTACACCAACCTTTGCTGCGATTGGGCCTTTATGTCAGAACAGTTCGGCACCAGCATTACCAACCAGTTCGACAAATATTCCAGCTATCACCGGAACTTGGGATGCTGCAATTAGCACAACTTCAACTGGAACTACTGTTTATACATTTACTCCTGATGCAGGACAGTGTGCAGGAACAGCTACCATGAGTGTTGATGTGACTCCTCAAGTTACTCCAACATTTACTCAAATTGGTCCACTGTGTCAAAATTCAGCAGCACCTGTATTACCAACCAGTTCAACCAATATTCCTGCAATAACGGGTACATGGGATGCGGTTTTATCAACCACATCGGCAGGAACAGTAGTGTATACTTTCACTCCAACTGCTGGACAATGTGCAACAACAGCAACTATGAGCGTTACTGTTGATCCATTGATTACGCCAACTTTTGCGGCTATTGGACCTCTGTGTCAAAACTCTGTAGCACCTGTATTACCAACAAGTTCAACTAATATCCCAGCAATAACGGGAACTTGGGATGCGGTATTAAGCACTGTTTCAGCAGGTACAGTAGTTTATACATTCACACCTACAGCAGGACAATGTGCAACAACTCAAACAATGAGTGTGGTGGTAAATCCTCAAATTACTCCAACATTTACTCAGATTGGACCATTGTGTCAAAACTCTGTGGCACCTGTATTACCAACAAGTTCAACTAATATCCCAGCAATAACGGGAACTTGGGATGCGGTATTAAGCACTGCTTCAGCAGGTACTGTAGTGTATACTTTCACTCCAACTGCTGGACAATGTGCAACAACAACTACCATGAGCGTAACGGTTGATCCATTGGTAACGCCAACATTTGCGGCTATTGGACCATTGTGTCAGAACTCTGTTGCTCCAACATTACCTACAAGTTCGACTAATGTACCAGCTATAACTGGAACTTGGGATGCTGTATTAAGCACAGCATCGGCAGGAACAGTTGTTTATACATTTACTCCTGATGCTGGACAATGCGCCTCAACGGCTACGTTAAGTGTGGTTGTGAATCCAACACCAACTATAACAATTGCAAATGGTCCTACTTGTTCAGTCGACCTTCTTACTTGGTCGGTTGATGTAACAGTTTCGAGTGGAACAGTAACTAGTACAAGTGGTACAGTAACAAATCCAACAGGGAATAATTGGACTATTGCTGGTGTTGCCGCTGGTGTGAACATTACGCTTACAGTTACAGACAATGGATGTGATAATACATTGGTTATCAATGCTCCAAATTGCAATTGCCCTACAGTTGCAGCTCCAATTGGTACAGATGAAGATTATTGTATTGGAGCTTCTACCATACCAGGACTTACAGCAACAATATTAGCTGGACAAACACTCAATTGGTATGATGCAGCATCGGGTGGAACGCTTGTAGGAACTGGTTCTCCATTTGTTCCAGCTGCACCAGGAACATACTATGCTGAAGCAGTTGATAATACTACTTTGTGTGTGAGTCAACGTACAGCAGTAACATTGACTGAGAATCCACTTCCTGTTGTAAATGCTTTGGGAGATGCAACATTGTGTCAAGGTGAATCAACAACCTTATCAGCAACTGGTGCATTAACTTATGTATGGTCACCAACAACTGGATTATCACCTACAACAGGAACTCCAGTAACAGCTACTCCGCCAGTTGGAACAATCACCTATACAGTTACAGGTACAGATGGTAATGGATGTGAAAATACCGATACCGTTACAGTAATTGTTAATCCAACACCTACAACTTCACCAATCTATCACGACTAATCCGTCAATAACGGAAAGATGAAATCGCTACTCACAAAACTACTGCTGCTATTTGCAGGGATATTAAGCCTGACTCCGTCTTGGGGTCAGGCAGATACCCTGTGTGTAGCTGCACCAACAGGCACTTATCATGTGCTTGGCTGGGCAGGTAGTACGTTTACGTGGGATACGCAAGGCAATGGCGTTATTCAAAGTGGGCAGGGAAATGATACGGTTGTAATTAGTTGGACAACTGTTCCAGGAACCTATCAATTGCAAGTAATTGAAACGAGTTCAGAAGGATGTTTGGGGCCGCCTCAAGTGATTGATGTAGTTATTATTCCAGGTTATACTGTTGATGTAGATGCGAGTATTTGCTTATCATCCAGTTATACACTTCCGGATGGTAGCATTGTTTCAACGGCGGGCGATTATCCAGTGAATTTAACTTCAGTACTAGGCTGTGATTCTTTGGTAACAACGCACTTAAGTGTTTTACAAGATCTCAATACAACCATAAATGCAAGTATATGCTTGGGAGATAGTTACACTTTGCCTGATGGAAGTAGTGTAAATAATTCAGGTTCGTATGTAGTTAATTTAATTGCTGTTGGAGGATGCGATTCAATCATCACCACAAACATCACTTTAAACCAGCCAACAGCCAGCCAGATCAATACATTCATTTGCCAAGGCGATAATTATACTTTACCGGATGGAAGTGTTGTTTCGAGTGCTGGTGTTTATCCAGTTACGTTAACAGCAAACAATGGATGTGACTCGGTTATTACCACTACTATTCAACTCCATACTGTAACTAACACTCCATTAACAGCAAGTATTTGTTCAGGGACTAGTTATACACTTCCAGATGGTACACTAGCATCAAGTACAGGGACTTACGTCTCAACTTTACAAGCAGTTACTGGCTGCGATTCTCTTGTTACCGTTACGCTTACGGTGATTCAGGCACCGAATGTACAAGTCAATTCTTCCCAATCAACCAGTTTTTGTGTTGGAACTACTACGACTTTAACTGCCTCAGGAGCTGATACTTATACATGGTCGCCAGCTACCTATTTAAGTGGCACGACGGGATCAAGTGTCACTGCTAATCCAACTGATACAATAACTTATTCGATAACTGGAGTTGTTAATTCCTGTTCAACTACAGTTGCTCTAACATTAAATGCGATAGCCAATCCAGTTTTACTAATCAATCCAATTAATCCATCCATTTGTATTGGAGATTCGGCAACACTTCAAATTACCGGAGCTGCTACTTATACTTGGTCGCCTGGATCAACTCTATCATCTACGAATTCCGCATCTGTTTTCGCTTTCCCGACTACAACAACAACCTATTCGGTTATAGGAACATCTGGAATTTGTAATTCAACATCATCTGTAACTGTTACAGTAATTCCTTTACCAGTATTATCTTTTACTATAAGCGACACTACTATTTGTGAAGGCGGAAATAGCATAATTTCTTTACAAGGAGCTTCTTCCTATACTTGGCAACCGAATTCAACATTGAATATTATTTCTGATGATAGTATTCAAGTTAATCCTGGTATTGAAACAACATATTATGTAACGGGTAGCTCTGGATCATGTTCTGTTAGTGATTCTGTTACCATCGATGTTCAACCTATTCCAAGTATTGCACTTACTTCTTCACCCGATTCTACTTGTGCAGGCACTTCAGTAGAATTATCCGTTTCTGGTGCTGATACTTATTTTTGGTCACCAAGTACTGGATTATCGTCTACAACAGCTGATACAGTAAGTGCTGAAGTGTTTAACGACATTACCTATTATGTTACTGGTAGTGTGGGCGGCTGTTCTAAACTTGATTCAGTTTTTGTTCATGTAATTTCATCTCCACATTTAGTTTTAACACCCGAATCTACCACTTTGTGTGCAGGTGATTCAACATTGCTTTCTGTTAGTGGAGCCGATTCTTATGCATGGAGTCCAGCTGATAGTGTTGCTTGTCCAACATGTCCAAACATTTACGTTTCGCCTTTATTAACTTCTAGTTACGAGATAATCGGAACTAAAAACGGTTGTACAGATACCAGCTCTGTTCTAGTAACTGTTTATCAACGACCTGATCCGCTTATTAGTGGTGATACTACTATGTGTCCAGATGATAACATACTTTTAGAAGCATCAGGAGGATCAACTTATTTATGGAATACTGGAGATACAACTGCTACCATAACAGTAAGTCCAACTCAAACACAGGTTTATTCGGTTTTGGTCAACGAAGGTGTTTGTCCTGATTCAACAGAACATTTAATCGTAGTCTTTCCAGCTCCAGTTATATCAATAAGTGAAGATACTACCATTCAAGAAGGAGGTTCTGCTCAGATTGTTTCATCAGGTGCTTATCAATATTTCTGGGCTCCTTCCGCTAATTTGAGTTGTGATAATTGTCCATCACCAATTGCGAGTCCATCCGAAACTACTACTTACTGTGTAACGGGTTTAAATTTCTACGGATGTTCGAGTTCAGAATGTGTTAAAATTTCGGTCGAAATAATTTGTGATGATTTCTTCATTCCCAATGTATTTGCACCTGGCAATGGAGGAGATCCCGAGAATGATTGCTTCCGTTTGTATGGTACCAATTGTATTTCGGAGTTGAACTTCAGAATATACAACCGATGGGGAGAATTAGTTTTTGAAACCAATGATCCAGAAATATGCTGGGATGGGACATTCCACGGACAAGAGCAAAATGCTGGAGTATTTGTCTATTACCTCAAAGCGAAGCTGATAAATGAGGAATCGATTGAGAAACAAGGAAATATTACACTAATCCGATAAATAACTGAAAATGAAAAACTGGTATTTAATATGGATTATAAGTTTGCTTCTCCCGAGTTACCTTCTTGGGCAGGATATACATTTCTCACAGTTTACAATGGCTCCCTTGATTCAGAATCCAGCAATGGCAGGGGCGTTAAATAATGCTGAAGCTTATTTGAATTATAAAAATCAGTGGAAAGTTGTTACAAGTCCTTATAAAACCTACGCAGCTTCAGGTATGGCGCGAATTGGAAAACCAAAAAAGGATAAAAACTTTTGGGCTGTTGGCTTAAGCTTTTTTAATGATCAAAGTGGTGATGGGAAATTGACAACAACAACAGGATCATTTACTTTAACACATCAAATCCACCTTAGTCGTTATCATAAATTAGGATTGGGTTTGCAAACTGGTTTTGGTCAAGCTAAAATAAATCCGGCCGATTTACAATGGGGAAGCCAGTATAATCCAGGTGCAGGGTATGATCCTAGTTTATCGAGTGGAGAAAATATCGCTAATCCAACATTCTCGTATTTTGACTTTAGCAGCGGCATTTTATGGTCGTTTAATAATACTGCGGGCTTGGTTAAAACATCGAATACTGTATTTAATAAAGGATGTGCTGGATTTGCCGTCTATCACATCAATCAACCGGGTTATTCTTTTGTTGAATCGGGGGATAAATTAAATATGAAATATGTAATTCACGGAAATTACCTATTTAGCATAAATAGCTCAAAACTGGCGCTAAATCCGGGTTTCATGTTCTATAAACAAGGTCCGGCAAAAGAAATTTTTATTGGTTCAATGGTTCGATATAACATTCTACCTGAATCAAAATATTCTGGATTTTATAAAGGCGCAGGAGCTTATCTAGGTGCGTATTTACGTGCTCGTGATGCTGTTATTCTCTCAGCTATGCTCGAACTTTCTCAATATACTATTGGATTTAGCTACGATATCAATACTTCTAATCTTCGCCCTGCTAGTAATGGACGTGGTGGATTTGAAGTATCCATCCGTGTTACCGGTCAAGGTCCGTTTGCTAATAAAATGAGAAGTTTCAGATAATAAAAAACGGACAAGCTGATTTAACAACATTGTCCGTTTTTGTGGGCCTGGCAGGAATCGAACCTGCGACCCGCGGATTATGAGTCCGATGCTCTAACCCCTGAGCTACAAGCCCGTTTTCAGGGACGGCAAATATAGACTGTCAGCGCTTAATTCCAAAATCAAAGGCTGTATTCTTCTATTTAATTAAAATCCACTGGTAGCAAGAGATTGACAGATACAAAATGATCTATCATTTATGGAAAGCTTCTAATACTGGTAATTCTTTATTCGTAAAATCAAAAACTGCTTGATTTTCCCAAGTTGAACCTTGAGTTGACTCCGGACCTTGTGTCGAAACTAATTCACCACCCCAATATATAAATCCAATTCCTCTAGGTGTATTTTCTACTATAGAACGAATTCGATTTACAAATTGCTTTTGACCTTCTGGACTAGCAGGATAATCTGGTAAAATCAGTTGATCGTCTCCACCAACAACGTTGTTAGTCCAATCATTCCAACCTAACGTAAATGGATAAGCAGTTTCGGCAACGACAATGTCTTTAGAGTAGGTTTGAACAAGTGTGTTTAAGGTGTTTTGCAACACATCTAAATCTTTTCCATGCCAAATGGGATAATAGGATAAGCCCATAACGTCATAATCAACTTCACTAATTTGATTGAAAAACCAGCTGGCATTTTCCAAACCAGCAAAATGTATCACGATGCGCGTTTGATTTGAAAACGCTCGAACAGCCTGTGTGCAAGTATTAAGAAGGTCGACAAGCTGATCTTTTCTGGATACAATTTCACCTGCAGGAAGAAGCATTCCGGGATTTATTTCATTTCCTATTTGAATGAATTCCGGCTGAATTTCCTGCATTATTTTGGTGGTATAATGATTCAAACTATCCTTAAGATTAGAATAAGAAACATTTGACCAAACAACTGGCATTTGTTGGTGTCCTGGATCAGCCCAAGTATCAGAATAATGAACGGTAAGCCAAACTTTCATCCCCATTTGATGAACACGTTGAGAAAATAATTTCACTTCCTCAAAACCTGAATGTTCCTTCACCGGATCTTTCCAAAGTCGAATGCGTATAGTATTCACACCTCGATCTTTCAATATGGAAAGTAAATCTGTCTTTATTCCAAGGGATGAAAAAAAGGATGTATTTCCAGTTTCAATTTCAGGTAAAGATGAAATATCAATTCCCCGAATAAATGAATCTGACTCAGCTACAACATCGATTGGATGGCTTTTAGTTGAACTTGCTAGCTCCGTTTTAGAACAGGAAAACAATAAAAGTAAAAGCGAAAAATGGAAGATTAATTTAGACTGATTGATCATTTTTCATGAACCAATTCTTTCGAAATTGATTTTCAAATCTAGTTTATTCGAGGGAGATTAATCTAAAGTTTAGCAAGTATTCGAACGGATAGATTTTACATTTGCACCATGATTTTCGAAGGACAACATATCGACGCCATTATTTTCGACCTAGGAGGTGTAATTCTCAATATTGATTATCAACTCCCTATTAAAGCATTTCAAAAACTGGGAATTGACGATTTTGCCAATCATTTTTCTCAAGCTAAACAAAGTGGTTTGCTTGATGACTATGAAACTGGGTCGATAAGTTCTGAAGATTTTATTGCAGAATTACGTCGATACGTAAAACCCGAAACAACCGATATTCAAATCATTTCTGC